>Ga0155587_1102_pt15 | contig 15714 bp, 13 predicted proteins | sample RifCSPhighO2_12_FD_107244 | JGI IMG/M metagenome (GOLD analysis project Ga0155587, IMG submission 107244) | Deltaproteobacteria bacterium RIFCSPHIGHO2_12_FULL_43_9
GCCAGCATGGCTCTCTGCATCGGGATCAAAGCCACTCTCGGCTTCAATAACCGCTTTGATCAGGGCGGGTGAGAGGCGATATTTTTGTGACGCCTTTAAAATTATCGCATCAACTGGAAAATTATATTCAGCCTGTATAGAGATGGGAAACAGGAAAAGCGCCGCTAACACAAGCCATTTTAAAACAAGACCCCTTCCCTTGGGCAAGGAAGGGGTCTCTCTGTTTGGAGGAGTATACATAAGTTTATTCAATCAACTGCCCTGCCCTGTTATATGAAACGTTTGCGATGCAAGAATATTCCCATTTTCATCCATTGATTCAACCCGCCACTCACCAACGGCACCTTGAGGAATAGACTTGGTGCTATATGTTCTCCAGACTGGAGCACCAATCTTTAATTTCATAACGGAAACCTTTTCATTTTTATAATACCAGACGTGCGTAATATAGCTCTCGGTTGATTCATTCCAATCGCTATATTTTACTTTGGTAAAAAAGTGTAACTTCCCAATATTATTTAAAAATGTGTCCCCCACAAGGGAGGGTTTACGCTCCATAATACCTGCGGCCACCGTATATTGCTCTATATCGATGCCGGCAAAAGAGAGGGTGGGAAGTAAGAGAAATAATAAAATTGAAACTACTGATCTTGTAATATCACTAATCCCCGTATGCCCAAAACCCCCACTCCCGCGCCTTGTTTCAGATAAATTAGTGACCTCATGGAGTGTCGCTTTTACAGTAGGAGCTATGACAAGCTGGGCAATACGGTCTGAGCGTTTAATAGTCACAGGCTCACTGCCCAAATTTATCAGGATTACCTTGATCTCACCCCTGTAATCAGAATCGATAGTGCCGGGTGAGTTTAAGCAGCAGATTCCATGTTTTATCGCCAGCCCGCTTCTTGAGCGCACCTGTGCTTCATAACCTGACGGAAGTTCAATAGAGATGCCGGTTGGAACCAAAATACGCTCAGATGGTTTTAAAACTATATCCTCTTTTATGGCTGCTAAAAGATCCAAACCAGATGCATTTTCCGTTGCATAGGCTGGAAGTGGCAGATCACCATCTACTCTCTTTATCTTTAAATCAATTGGTGGAACCTTGTTGCCCATATCGATCATATCTCTAAAGTATATTGGTTGCCTAAATATGCGTCAATCGGTGATTAATTACTTACCGCGTTGGCCCCTTGGAACCAACGGAAACCATAGAAAATTCCTTGGAAAATATATTTTCAGAAAGCGCTTTTATATCCCGGACCATTACAGATTCAATCTCCTTCAAATCATCCCCAAGCTGCAATGTTTGGCCAAGATAGAGCTCGGTATGACCAAGGCTATTCATCCTCTCTTCAGGATCTTCAGCAGAGAGTAATAATAGACCTCGCAACCTCTTTTTGGTCTGACTTAGCAATTCCTTCTCTATCCCCTCGTTCGCTACTTTGGAAACCACATCTTTAACGGAAGAGAAACATTTGTTTACCTGTGCCGGGCTTGTTCCCGCGTAAAGCAGCAAAACCCCGATGTCACGATGAAAATTCAGCGCGCTAAAGACTGAATATGCCAGCCCCTGCTCCTCCCTGACCCTCTGAAAAAGGACCGAACCCATGCCATGCCCCACATAAACATTCAGCAGCTTCAGTGCATTTCGATTGGCGCTGGAAAATGGCTCAGTTTTAAACCCAAGCACAAAATGTACCTGTTCAATCGGTTTCTTCTTTACCCGGGTTTTATAAACCACTTTAGTCTCATGGCGTTTAGTTGAAGATTTAGCGTGTGCCGGTTTGAATCGGCTCTCAATCTCCTTTGCCAACATTTCATGATCGACCCGGCCAGCCGCGGTTACAAACATATTCCCTGTATTGTGTGTTTTTTTATAGAATTTCCACAGGGTATCCCTGGTAAAACCCTTTAGGGATCTTGGGGTTCCTATTATTGAACGTCCAAAGATCTGATTATCAAACATTGTTTCATAGATTAGATCAATAACGAGGTCGTCCGGGGAATCTTCACACATCCTGATCTCTTCTAAAATTACATCCCTCTCTTTTTTCATCTCGATGTCTAGGAATGTGCTGTTTTGTGTGATGTCAGATAGGAGATCGAGAGCCACATCTGTATCCTCAGAGAGAACCGTGGTGTGGTAACAGATCGCCTCTCTGTCCGTAAAAGCGTTTATCTCCCCTCCAACCCTTTCAATCTCTCTCGCGATTTGAAGTGGGCTTCTCTTCTTTGTCCCTTTAAACATCAGATGTTCCACGAAATGGGCCGCACCATGTTCAGACTTTAACTCGTTGGCGGAACCTGATCTGATCCAAAAACCGAGTGAAATAGCGCGGGAGCGCGGGTTATCCTCCGTTACCAAAACCATTCCATTTGAAAGTTCTGAGCGTTTGACCTTTGGGTAGTTCATAGAAATGGTCTACTATTTTCTGCCGCCGCGATATGGTCCCCGCTTAAATCCACCACCTCTTCCTCCGCGGTCAAAGTCACGCCTGCGTCCATAATCTCTGCTGGGATAAGGGGATCGATAGGGCTCTTGTCCTTGCCCCCCTTCCACTCCCGCCTGCTCAACCCTTGCATCATAAGCCTGTTTTTCCTGATTCATCTCTTCTTCAGTCAGGCAGGCCTTGCGACTAAGTCTTATTTTCCCCTGCTGATCAATGTCGAGAACCTTCACCCTGACCTTATCATCCATATTAACAATGTCTGTAACACGGTTAACCCTGAAGGGGACTAATTCTGAGATATGAACCAGACCATCAATTCCGGGAAGAATTTCTACAAAGGCACCAAAATCGGCAATCCGGACTACCTTACCTTCATAGATTTTACCAATCTCGGCTTCAGCCAGAATATTTGTAATTAATTCTACGGCCCTCTCAAGCTTCGCAACCTCCGGTGAAGCCACCTGCACTGTAAGGGCTTTATCATCTATATCAATCTTGGCCCCGGTCTCCTCCATAATAGCGCGAATGGTTTTTCCACCCGGTCCGATGAGTGCTCCAATTTTATCAGCCTTGATGGGAATTGATTTGATCCTTGGAGCAAATCTGGAGATATCACTTCTGGGCTCGCTAATCGTTTCATTCATTTTAGAAAGTATGAATAGCCTTCCTTCCCGTGCCTGTCTCAAGGCTTTCTCTAAAATATCCCTTGAAACACCGCTGATCTTTATATCCATCTGAACCGCGGTTACACCCTTTGCCGTGCCGGCAACCTTAAAATCCATATCCCCAAGATGATCTTCATCACCAAGGATATCGGATAAGATTGCAACCTCATCCCCCTCCATAATCAGACCCATGGCAATTCCTGCAACCGGGGATGAAATCGGCACACCGGCGTCCAAAAGCGCAAGGGTGGCCCCGCACACAGAGGCCATTGAACTCGATCCATTCGATTCCAGAATCTCTGAGACAACCCTGATTGTATAAGGAAACTTTTCAGGCAACGGAACGACAGGCAAAATTGCCCTGTGCGCCAGCGCCCCATGACCAATTTCACGACGACCGGGTCCTCTTAGAAAACCAGTTTCACCAACGGAGAATGGAGGAAAATTATAATGCAGCATAAATGCTTCAGACGCTTCCGCTTCAATTGAATCGATCCGCTGTTCATCCTCTCCAGTTCCTAATGTGGTCGTAACCAGGGCTTGCGTCTCTCCACGCGTGAAGAGGGCAGAGCCATGTACCCGTGGAAGAATAGCAACCTCGGTGGTTATTTTTCTGATTGCATCATACAACCGGTTATCAATCCTTTTTTTCTCCCTGAGGGTGTATCCCCGCGCGTATTCCTCTTTTAGCTTTTCATACTGCTCAACAACTACCTGCTTCTTCTGGTCCAGCTCTTCCGCGTCCGTTATCCCTTTTGTCATTTCAGCAACAACATTATCGCAAAGCGTGCTGAAGCCCTCCTCCCGTTCCTGCTTTTTTCCATAAGTAAAAATTTCAGCAATCTTGCTCAATGAAAGCTTGTTGATTTCTTCAACAAGTTTCTGGTCAACCTCAGCCGGCTTGAATGAAATCTTTGGCTTATTCACCATCCTCTTTAATTCAAGCTGAATTTCAAGAACAGGCTGAATCGCCTTGTGCGCAAACTCAAGCGCGGCAACAACATCATCCTCAGAGACCTCAAGAGCGCCACCCTCAACCATAACGATTGAACTCTGTGTTCCGGCAACCAATATATCAATGTCGGAATTAACCATAGCAACAGGCGATGGATTAATAACAAACTCACCATTAATCCTTCCCACCCTGCATCCGGCAACCGGCCCCATGAAAGGAAGATCTGAAACCTCAAGGGCCGCGGAGGCGCCTATGAGAGACATCACATCCGGGGCGTTCTCTGTATCAACCGATAGCGTTGTTGATACTATATGAGTTTCGTTAACGTAACCTTCGGGAAATAGAGGACGAATCGGCCTGTCAATTAACCTTGAGGTAAGAGTTGCCTTAAAACTTGGTCTCCCCTCACGTTTAAAAAATCCACCCGGGATCTTACCGGCTGAATAAAATTTCTCCTGATAATCAACCGTAAGGGGGAAAAAATTCGCGCCAGGTTTAGGCTCTAATCTTCCGGTGGCTGTTACAAGGACCATCGAGTCACCGTACCTTACAACAACGGCACCATTCGCTAGTTTGGCCATCCGGCCGGTTTCAATGGATAACTCCCTGCCACCAAAATCTGTTTTAACTACATGCATTTAAATTAACTCCTTATATTTTTGTTTCGTCATTCCCGTGCATCTGTCATTCCCGTGCATCTGTCATTCCCGTGCATCTGTCACTCCCGTGCATCTGTCACTCCCGTGCATCTGTCACTCCCGTGCATCTGTCATTCCCGTGCATCTGTCATTCCCGCGAAAGCGGGAATCCAGAGACAAAGCGCTGGATCCCCGTGTTCACGGGGATGACGAAAAGATCACTACGAGCGCCTTCGTCATTGCGAGCGTAGCGAAGCAATCTCTTACGCAGAGACTCCTCCACCCTCGCCTCGTGATGACAAATGAAGCCCGGAATGTCATCGCAATTTCCTATTTCCGAATCCCTAATGATTCAATCAACTTCTCATATCGTGACTGGTCTTTGCGCTTAAGATAGCCAAGGAGACGACGTCGTTGGCTAACCATCATCAAAAGGCCCCTCCGGCCATGAAAGTCCTTCACATGGGTCTTGAAATGCTCGGTCAGTTCTTCAATCCGTTTCGATAAAAGCGCAACCTGCACCTCCGGTGATCCGGTATCCTTTGCATGGGTTTGATAGGTTTTAATTGTTTTTTCTTTTATATTAGGCACTACAGACACTCTAGAAGCTCCTAGGTTTCAAACATTTTTTTCTAATAATAACGGGGGTTTGTAGCACAATGATTTGACTCATGTCAAAGATTAAATCGGAAAACACACGTTCAATCTCCCACCCATCCCCTTTTTAAGTTCGGTCTTTCCCGAATTTAGTGGAACCTTGCTGTCGTCATCCTGAGCCGAAGGCGAAGGATCTCCCGCTAAAATGTGAAGAGATCCTTCGCCTTCGGCTCAGGATGACGCTCAAGACAGCGCAGTGTATTACGATTAATTTCCACTAAAAAGAGGAAAGAATCTTTTAAGTTACTCCTAGGCACTGCTTGCCATCAAGAGTCCAACAATTCCTTTTCGTCATCCCGGCGAAAGCCGGGATCTCACAGTCATTGCGAGCGAAAAAAGCCTTTAGCCCCCAGGCGAAGCCGTGGGGGGAAGCAATCTCTTCCCGTCATTGCGAACAAAGTGAAGCAATCTCTAGTTCGAATGAGATTGCTTCGTCGTGGTTTTGCCACTCCTCGCAATGACGGCTAACCTCGTTGCGATCGATTCTTGTCATTCCGGCGGAAGCGGGGATCCATAAAGCGCGTACTGGATTCCGGCCTCTGCTGGAATGACAAAATTTATGAGACGCTCTACTAGGTGGCTGGAATAAAATGCATGCCTTGGTAAACTAAAGACCAATTAATCTATTGCGCACTTATTAACGATATGATAAAAAAACGTTAATAACGGGTGGTCCTATTAACGAAAAATATAGGTTCGTAACTAAATGAAACTTCACGGAAAAAAGGTAAAATGTTCAGGTAATTATACAGCATATGTCCCAAATCCACTCCCACCCCCCATTGAGTGGGGCGATAAACTTGTTAGGGTTTTGTCTGAGGCAGATAGAATGATTGGACAACTTGCTAAACAAGGAGCAACGATTCCCAGTCCTCATCTTTTTATTAGGCCTTTCGTTAGGCGTGAAGCAGTTCTTTCAAGTCGAATTGAGGGGACACAGACTTCCTTGGCTCAGTTGTTCGCGGACGAGGCCGGTACAGAAACAGAACAAGATAAGTTTGATATACAGGAGGTTAAAAATTACGTCAGGTCGTTAGAATATGGAATAAAAAGACTCAACACATTGCCTCTTTCATTAAGATTAATATCAGAACTGCATCAACATCTTATGAAAGGGGTACGTGGCGGTTATGCAACGCCAGGAGAATTTCGTAAAACTCAGAATTGGATAGGCGTCGCTGGGTGTACTTTACAAAATGCATCCTATGTACCCCCACCCCCACAAGATGTATTAAGGTGTATGGGGGATTTGGAAAAGTTCCTACATGAATCCACCCTGCCGCCTCTAATTACAATCGGATTGGCCCATCAACAATTTGAGGCTATCCATCCATTCCTGGACGGTAATGGACGTGTTGGCCGTCTCCTTATAACCTTGTTTCTTATTGACAAAAAAATCTTAAATGTACCTATTTTATATTTAAGTGCTTTTTTTGAGGCAAACCGCAGGGAATACTATGAAAGATTAAATGCCGTAACTGAAATCGGTGACTGGCATGGATGGATGGAGTATTTTTTAAATGGGGTTGCGACTCAGTCCCAAGATGCAATAACGCGAGTAGTAAAAATTCAAAGTCTAATTGAAGCATGGAAGTCTAAATTCCCTAAAAAAGCAGACAAGCAATGCCTCAGGCTAATTAACGATTTAATGTCAAATCCATTTACGACAGCAAATGGAATAGTCAAAAGGCATAAAATTGCATTCCCAACAGCACAACGTGCAATTAATAAATTAGTAGACATAAAGATCTTAAAACAATCTTTTGATGCTAAACGAAACCGGGTTTATTGCGCCGATCAAATATTAAAAATTCTTGATGAACCTACAAGACCATCGTAGCCCGGGAATAACCCGGGTGATTGCAGCGTAGGTTAGCAGCGGATTACGCCTTCACGAAATGTTTCTCCAAATATTTTGTGATAAATGGGCTTATCTCTCGAAGCCCTTCCGGGATTTCTGGATTTTCGTAGATAAATTCAAATAAGTTAGAAATTGCCATTTTGTCCGTGGGTAATAAAACCAACGCCTTCTCCCACGCCTCTTTTGCCTTTTTATATTGCCCGGTTTCAAAATAAGCAGTGCCTAAATTATTATAGGTTTCGTTTAAATGCCATCTGTCCTCTTTTGGATAATGCTCAATTGCTTTGTTGTAAAACTTTATCGCCTTCTTGTAATCTCCATCTTCAACAGCTTCAATTCCCAGAACATAATTAGCCCGCGGATGATCCGGGTTTGATGCCAATGCTTCTTTTAAGTACGTTTGAGATTTTTTTCTATCAAAAAAGTACCAGCAGATTGAATATCTGCAAAGAACCTCCGCGGTTCTTCCAACCTTTTCCTCCGCTTTTTTCATGTGGTGAAGTGCCTCTTCCAGATGGCCATCTTCTGCCTCGCACATTGCAAAGGTGATATCTTTGAAAATTTTCTGGCAACAAAATTTGTGCTTTTTCCCCGAGGAACAGGGGCAAGGAGAGTATGGGTCTGGAATAAATGCATCAAGTTCAATCTCTGCTACTGGGTCTGAACACAATTCCTCTTCTGGAACCCCTCTTCTAAAAGCCTTGTATGAATCTCTGAAGGGTTTCACCAGTGGAGCTATTTCTCTGGGTGAAAGAATGTTCAGCTTGAGTTTAAGTTCACCACAAATGTTTTGTAATGTCTCAACATATGGGTCTTTAGTTGAGATAATAATTTCTTTAGGCCAACCGTTAGATTTTTTCTGAGCTAAACTTAATAGATTTTTCATACTTGTGTGGGATGGAAGGGCTTGCGTCACCTCATGTCCGAAACAATAGGCTGTATAGGCATCTAACAATACATACATATCGCAGTGTCCATCCTGGATAGTCTCTATATCCTCTCTATGCAGGATCCATGCTTCATTGGGGGCTATATATGTTTCGGTCTTTGCCATGTTATCTCCTTTCGTCAAGCTTCCAAAAACAGCCATTATCAAATCACTTACTTTTGAAAAGCTCACCGGTTCGAATCGTTTAGAATTCTAGCAGCAAAAACAGGTTCATTTGTGAAGATCTGTTTTCGCTGCACAATTTTCAAAAACTCATCTCGACCAGTATACCTTACGTCATTCCCAGGCCGGAGGTTCTAACCTCGTCATCCCCAGCGAGTGAAACGAGCGTGGGGATCTCCCCGGGAAGATGCCATACGCCGCCTTCGGCGGCTTGGCATGACGATAACTGGAGACCCCGGCCCCCCACGCCTTCGGCTGGGGGCTTCGGCTACTCGCTGGGGGTGACGTAGACCCATGTCAAAGATTAAATTGGGAACACACGTTCAATCTCCCACCCCTCTCTCCCTTTTTTCAATAAGCCAACCAGATCATCACTTTGAGAAACAAGTCTTACATACTCAGATTCCATCGGGGGCACCATGGGAAGCTGACCATTCAATACCTTGTTAACAACCCGCTCGCTCAACCGAACCTTTGGTATCTCATCCAGCGCATCCGTAAGAGAATACCACGCGGCACTTTTGACAAGATCATCCGGACTCATTTCATCCAGTGATTCAACCGTCACTGAATTGTTAAGGGCGAATTTTCCGATCTCTAGTCTGCACAACCGGTTTAACATGCCTTCATGTCCCATCCCGATAGCCATATCGGCGGCAAGGGTCCTCAAATAGGTCCCTTTAGAGCAGCAAACATCGATTTCAAATATATTATCGCTCAGTGATAAGACGTTAATGGAATGAATGACAACGGATTTTATAGGTGGTTCAATGTCTATCCCCCTCCTGGTAGCGTCGTATAATCTTATTCCCTTTATTTTAACCGCCGAATAGCGTGGGACCTTCTGTTCTATCTTGCCAACCCATTTTTTTGCCTCGTTCTCGAGCTCTTCAAGGGAAGGCCATGGTGGAGCGCTTTTCGCAACAACCTTTCCAGTTGGGTCAAGCGTATCGGTTCTTTCCCCGAGTTTTACAAAGGCCCAGTAACGCTTTGGAAGAGACATAATCAATGAAGAGAGCTTTGTCCCCTGATCAATACCGATTAACATTAAACCCTTGGCAAATGGATCCAGTGTTCCAAAATGACCAACCTTTTTAAATCCGAACCTGCGCTTTACAATGGCAACAATCTTTGCCGATGACATCCCCTCAGGCTTGCAAATTGATAATATTCCACCCTGATTCATTTAAGATGTTTTGAAACCTCTTTTATAAATTTACCCAACGCTTCATTTACGGGACCGGGGAGTGTTGCTCCAGCCGCGACCCTGTGCCCCCCACCTCCAAATAATTTGGTAACTGCCGCAACATCAATATTATCCTTTGATCTTGTGCTTATTTTTACATTCCCATCCTTTTGCTCTTTTGCCAGAACCGACACCTGAACCCCTTCAATCCCACGCAAAATCTCCACAAAACCCTCACTTGCGTCAATTGATGCGCCAGTCGCAGCTAAATCGTTTTCCGTGACAACCACGGATGCGACACGATTTTGACAATCAAATCTTAGAGACTGAAGCACCCTTTTAAGCAACAAGATCCTTGACGCGGGATATATATCGAAGAGGCGCTGACTGATATTCTCAGGGTGAGCTCCGGAGTCAACCAGCTGCGCAGCCATTCTGAGTACCTTTGCGGTAGTGTTCCGGTACTTGAATGATCCCGTGTCTGCAACTATTCCGCAAAAAAGTGATGTAGCGATTTCGGGAGTAATGTCCCAGTTAAGTGTTTTAAGAAGATCATAGATTACTTCGCATGTGCTGGAAAAGTTTGGCTCAATTAAAAACGCGTCACCATATCGCGTATTCGTCTCGTGATGATCAATATTAATGAGTTTAAATTTCTTTTTCGCGTATAATTTCTGGAATGCATCACCCAGACGCTCCAGGTCCGAGGAATCAACTGCGACAACGGTATCTCCGGTAAAATTTGCCAGAGAATTCTCAATACCCCCCACGAATGGCAAAAAGTTCAGATGCTTGGGAATCGGATCAGTATTGTAAAAGGTAACATTTTTCCCTGTCCCCTTAAGCGCCAAACCTAGACCCAGCATTGCTCCAACAGCATCGCCATCCGGGCCCTTATGGGAGATGAGCAAAAAATCTTTCCCACCCAGAAGAAAATCCTTTACGCTCTTCACTTGTTTTTCCTCAAACTTGAAATCAAAGATTCAATCCTTGCTCCACGCTCCAGAGACTCATCGTAAAAAAACTCCAGATCGGGTGTGAATCGTAAATTCAGCTCGGCCGCGATTTGTCTGCGAAGATGCGGGGTGGCGGATTTAAGGCCATCCAGGGTTGTATCAATATTTCCTTTGTCAAATATAGCAACAAAGATACGCGCAATTCTCAGGTCGGCAGAAACCTCAACATCCGTAACCGATAAAGGGGATATTCTAGGATCTTGTAACCCTTGCGCAATAAGCATGGAGATTAATCTTCTTATCCCCGCGGCAACGCGTGCCTGACGGGCTGACGTCTGTTTCACTGTTTAGACTCTCTTGCCTCACCTTTGGCAGAAAACTTCTTCGGCTCTTCGGGTTTCAGGGTTGCTTTTCGCTCCTCCAGAATAAAGCACTCAATAACATCGCCAGGTTTGATATCACCAAATCCTTCCAGCCCCAATCCACACTCGTAATTCTCCTTCACTTCACGAACATCCTCTTTAAACCGCCTGAGCGAGCTTATGTTTCCTGCCCAGACCACCACATTATCCCTCAAAAGACGCGCCTTACCGGTTCTTACAATTTTCCCCTGTGTTACAGCACAGCCGGCAATGGTACCAATCTTTGGAATGGTAAATATATTTCTTACCTCTGCTTTTCCTACCACCAGTTCCTTTATCTCGGGGGCCAGGAGCCCTTCCATTGCTTTTCTAATATCTTCTATAGCCTCATAAATGATCCTATAACTCTTTATTTCAACCCCGATTTTTTCCGCCAGACTAACTGCCTTCGCCTCCGGCCGGACATGAAAGGCAATAATCATCGCGTTTGAGGCTGAGGCAAGGTTCACATCACTTTCGGTGACCGCCCCGACCCCCGAGTGCACGTCTACTATTTTCACCTTATCTGATTTTATTTTTTTGATTGCTTCACGTAATGCCTCAACAGAGCCTGCGACATCCCCCTTTATTACTACCCTGAGTTCAGCGACCTCCCCCTCACTCACCTTCTGATATAATTCTTCAAGTGATACTTTAGCTGTCTTCTTAATCTCCTGGGCCGCAAGGGTACCTTTACGAAGTTCAACAACCTCTCTCGCGGTCTTCTCATCTTTTACACAGTAGAGTGTCTCTCCAACCTCAGGCACAGAATCAAGACCTATAATCTCAACCGCCATTGATGGCCCAACCTGATTTAGTTTTTTCCCGGTATCATCAAATAGGCCCCTGGCCCGCCCCATGGCGAGTCCCGCAACAACCGAGTCACCGGTTTTCAGGGTCCCCTCTTTAATGAGAGCTGTCGCAACCGCCCCCTTACCACGATCCAGTTTTGATTCTATTATCACGCCCCGCGCTAATCTATGCGGGTCAGCCTTGAGCTCCAGCATCTCAGCCTGAAGAAGAATCATCTCCAATAATTCAGGAACACCATCCCCCTTCTTCGCTGAAACTACCGCAGTAATTGTGGTCCCACCCCAATCTTCAGGAACCAATTCATGTTCGGTTAACTGTTTTTTCACACGATCCGGATTCGCACCTGCTTTATCAATCTTATTTATCGCAACAATTACCGGAACACCCGCTGCCTTGGCGTGATGAATAGCCTCAACCGTCTGGGGCATAATTCCATCATCGGCAGCAACAACCAGAACAACTATGTCGGTAACCTGCGCACCACGGGCCCTCATAGCGGTAAACGCTTCATGACCGGGCGTATCCAAAAATGTAATCATCTTTTTATTTGGGAGTGTTACGGTATAGGCACCGATATGCTGCGTTATGCCGCCAGCCTCACCGGCAATCACATTGGTTTTTCTGATCGCATCTAATAGGGATGTTTTTCCATGATCGACGTGACCCATTACTGTAACAACAGGTGATCGTGGTTTTAAATCTTTTTGTTTTACTTCAATTTCCGGAATCAAACTCTCAACAGTGGGACCGACTCTTTCAACCTCATATTTATGTTCAGTTGCAATTAATGTCGCCGTATCCTGATCAACCTGTTGATTCAGGGTAGCCATTGTACCCATTTCCATTAACCTTTTTATAATATCCGAACCCTTGATGCCGATCTGCTTCGCAAGCTCAGCAACCGTTATATGGTCAGAGGTCATCTTTACAATCCTCTTGCTCGCCTTTTTCTCGGTAAGGATTGGCTTCAACATCTCCCGACCGGGACCCTTAACAACCTTCTTTTTTACAGGAGTAAATACCTTCTCAACCCTTAAATAATCTGTTGGTCGGAAAGATTGCGCATCTTTGGCAGCCTTTCGCGCTTTTTTAGCCTTCTCACTCTCCTCTTCTTCAAAAAATCCCCTTTCGGATTTTTGAGCCTTGTCTATCGACGGAACCTCTTTCTTGGGTTGAGGCGCAACAACAGGAGCCTGCGCAACCTTTTTTTCAGCAACCCCTGGTTCTTCTTTGGCAACCTCCTCACTTTTTGGAATTCTTTTTACTCTTCGCCTTGTAACCTTCTTCTCTGTTGTCTCTTTCTCTCCGGTTTCAGGAGGTGAAACTACCTCAACAGGAGCAACCTCCTCTTCCTCAGGAACTTCAGATACGATCTCCTTCTCCTGGGGTGGCTCTTCTTCAGATGGCTCTTCCACCTTCTTGCGTCGACGGATAACCGCGCTTCCGACCCTCTTCTCCACAACCTGTCCCTTGGTCGCGTACGCCTTTAATTCAATATGCGCCCTGGCAACCTCCCCCTCTGAGAGCCCACTCATCTGATTTACCACCTTGAAACCAAGCTCCTGAAGTTTTGGAATAAGATCTTTAGGCTCAATTCCAAACTCCTTAGCTAGTTCAAAGACACGCATCTTTGCCATTTCTACCGCCTATTATTGCTTCTCTGTTGTTTCAAAAGATTTTGCCTGATTTATCAATCCCTCAGCCTTCTTTGGGGTCAAACCACATTTCTCCGCCAGCTCTTCAACCGAAGAGTTCGCAATCGATTGAATATCAGGAAACCCAGCATCCCTTAGCTTAGCCGCCGTCTTCTCTCCAACACCATCAAGTTTTGTAATATCCTCCGCATCTACTGCAGTAGATGGACTGGATTCCGGAACAGTAGATTCCTGAACCTCTGTTGTTTCAGTCACTACGACAGCCGGTTCATCTACAGTGGGCGCGACTTTAGCTATCTCTTCCGGCGGAGCTGGTGGTAGTAATGCAACCCTATTGGCTTCACCGATGATACGCTCCACATTCTCCATCGATGTAAAGCCTGGAACTTTTAAAAGCTCTTCAGGTAATGTGTTGGCTAGTTCACTAACCTTTGAATAACCATGCTGATAAAGAGAAAGCGCCATTGTGTCTGTTACCCCTGGAACCTTTGTCAGTGTCTTTATCGCAATATCCTGTCTCTCCCTGACCTTTGTTTCACTTACAATATCTATCTTCCATCCCGAAATCTGCGCTGCAAGCCTCACGTTCTGACCCCGTTTACCGATGGCCAGGGAGAGTTGATTATCTGGAACAATCACCTCCATCGATTTATGCTCTTCATCCAACAAAACCTTCGCAACCTCCGCCGGCGCCAGAGCATTACAGACAAATCTCGCAGGCTCCTCAACCCATGGAATTATATCGATCTTCTCTCCCCTGAGCTCCGCCACAACATTCTGCACCCTCGATCCACGCATCCCCACACAAGCCCCAACAGGATCAACATCGCTATCCGTTGAATAGACGGCGATCTTCGCCCTGAAACCTGGATCACGGGCAGCAGCCTTAATGGTAACGATCCCCTCCAATACCTCAGGAACCTCAATCTCAAACAATTTCCTTAAAAAGTCGGGATGTGCCCGCGACAAAATAATCAGCGGACCGCGGCCAGATTGCTGAACATCGAGTAAAAACGCACTAACCCTGTCTCCAGCTCTATAAACCTCTGTCGGAATCTGCTCCCTTTTGGGCATAAAAGCCTCAGTTCGCCCGAGATCCACAACCAAATTCCCCCGCTCATACCGCCTTACGATACCATTGATAACCTCACCCTTCCTCTGAACGAATTCACTATAGATGATATCCCTCTCAGCATCCCTGACCTTCTGAATAATAACCTGTTTTGCTGCCTGCGCCGCTATCCGGCCAAACCCGGTTGAATCGAGCTTTATTCCAATCTCATCCCCAACCTCAGCCTCCGGATCGTATTTGTGCGCATCCTTAATAGAGACCTCAAGATTCGGGTCCTGGACTTTATCGACGACGGTTCGGAACTCAAAGAGCTCTATCTCACCCATCTCCACGTTAAAATGAGCCTCAATCTCCTTCTCGATCCCGTAACGCTTCTTCGCAGCTGCAAGAAGCGCCGATTCAATCGCATCGATAATAATCTTTTTATCGATACCCTTATCTTTTCCCACCTGCTCGATTACACGAGATAAATCTACCTGCATCACCATTTTATTTCTCCATTTATTCTGTCATCCCCGTGAAAACGGGGATCTCTAAAATCAATCATCCAGATTCGCCTTGCTTATAAGATTTTCAGGGATTGCCACCTCTCTCCCATCAACATCGGTCATCTTAACAACCCCATCCCCATAACCAGCCAATATTCCTCTATACTTCCTTTGGTTGTCATCTGGGGCATTGGTTAACGAACTGTGTAAATTAATTAAAACCTTATGCCCCAAAAACCTTTCGAAATCCTTAGCCTTATTTAAGGGACGCTTAAAACCTGGTGAGGAAACCTCAAGCGTATACTCACCCTCAATCACATCCTCCACATCCAACAGCACACCAACCTCTTTGCTAAATCTTGCACAATCATCGAGGGTCACGCCACCAGGCTTATCGATATAAATCCTTAGGTGCCCCGTTCTCCCACCCTGATTAAACTCCACCTGAACAATCTCAACAGAGTACTCAACAGCAATAGGTGCTATCAACTCCTCAACCTGCGCTACAATTTGAGATTTATTAAAACCAAACATCCCTTGTCATCCAGAAAAGCCACGACCCGCTCATAATAAAAAAGTGGGCATCTGCCCACTTTTAGTTCAGGACTAAAAATGTTGTAATCCTAGTAACATAACGACACCCAATAAGCAACTTTTAGCAGAGCGTTTCATAAATTTTGGTGAGTCATCCCGGCGCAAGCCGGGATCTCTTTCACGTCATCCTGAGCCGAAGCAACGTCATCCTGAGCCGAAGCAACGTCATCCTGAGCCGAAGCAACGTCATCCTGAGCCGAAGCAACGTC
>Ga0155587_1105_pt2 | contig 15364 bp, 16 predicted proteins | sample RifCSPhighO2_12_FD_107244 | JGI IMG/M metagenome (GOLD analysis project Ga0155587, IMG submission 107244) | Deltaproteobacteria bacterium RIFCSPHIGHO2_12_FULL_43_9
CATTACTGCAGGATAGGGAAGCAACCAAGCGTGCCTTATTATTCCTCAAAAAAGGACTGGAGAGAGAGGACGGGATTTATAGGGCAATGAAACTGTTCACAAATCTGTTATCTTCAAATAACTAGACTGAAGAGTATTGATATATTAGAGTCAACCTCGGTATTTAGGGGTTCGCCATGAATTTTATTCATATAGTTTCATTTCTAATTTTGGCAAACTTAGGATTCGCGGAATCACATCCGATCCCCGCATCAAGATCCATATTCCCACAATTTATGCTTTCTCAATACTATTTAAATCGGACAGCCGCGGAGCTCTCAGCCGGCCGATTAGAGAATGGAGAGATCTCTATCTTCCGTTACCTTTTTCGCTCATATCCGGAACGGATAATAAATAGATTGCTTGAAGAATCGGATGATATTGCAGGGCTAAGGAATAAAACAGGGTATTCCCTGGCTGAGGTGGAGGCAATCTGGGAAAATGCGAAGAGCGAAGAGGAGAAGGTACACGCAAGAGAGCTTATAGGAAAAACCCCGCAAGAGGTCGCGGACGATCTGTCCCAAAAATCTACCATTAATAACAGCGAGAGAAACCGGATACTTGAAACTGAACAGCGATTATTACACTACGATTCGCAAACCGAGACATTAGAGATCTTTTTAATCGTCCCATATTCACTTGAAATGGTGGAAGAGATCTACCGTCAATTCCACAAATGGCCCAAATTCCACTCCTCATACAGGGAATCAAGAATATTAACAGAAGATGATTTCAAATCCCTGCCGGAGAAGTTTCATGAACTAAAATCGGATGCAAACACCTGGTATCATTACTATAGATCCAAGATCCTGCAATTCGAATGGAGTGGGGTTAACAAGTTCCAGCGATTTGAAGAGGATATTCCAATCCCGGTTTTATATAAAAATAGCGCATTCAGTACAGTAACCGTAAAAAGGGTCGTATTGCGCTGGGAACTTTCTGAATTATTTGATGGAAGCGGCGATGATCCCTGGGACGATGAAGAGGGGGATGAAAACCCCTTTGAAAATAACGGTGTTGATGTCTCGTCAGGTTATCTGCTTCTTGAACAATATGTGAATACGGATGGCACCATTGATCCAAACCGGACAATCGTTCTCCTGAAATATCAATTCAGGATTACAGACTTAACACTATCAGACACAAAAGAGATACCCGAATCGCTGAGGACAAAAACAATGGCAGACTTTGTATCTGTATTTTTCACCAGCCTGAAAAATGAGATAACAAAATAGTTTTTATTGGAGAAGCAACAATGAAATATCTTCTTGGTCTGGCATTAGCAATCCTGTCTACCTCACCATTTACCTTCGCGAATGGTCTGGAGCCTGCCACGGTCTCCCCGCTCCTCACCCTTAACCAGTCGTTTCTGAATAAACCGCTCCTTTACCCGCAGATTATGGAAAAAGGAAGAGCAGATTATTATAGATACGTCTATAATCCAATCATCAACCCGCTGGAATCCGAAAAGCAAAAGTTTACCGTTACACTCAGTCAGCTTCGACACCCGTACAATTCCATTGCCATGAACCGCTTCGACCAATCGCTATGGGTTCCGGAGCTTCTGGAAAAAGCAAAAAATGATCCATGGACCGATATAGACGATGAGGTTTACGATTTTGACGTGGATGAGGTTGAGTTAATAAGCGTAATAAGGGCAAGCACAACGTGCGTATTCAACGCATTTAAAAAGTTCGACATATACGCAACATACGTCAAGGATGGATACTTTATATATTCCTATGAACTTAGCGAAGAGGAAGTGAATGCACTCAAGCTACAACCAGCCGAGAACAATGAATTATACCATTACAATATATTCTACCCATCATCCCTCATTGGCACGTATCAATCTATAATAAAATATCAGATGGGAAGCTCACACTATGAAATAGTAAAGGATTCTTCCATCATCAGGGTTCCTCAGCTGACAATAGCATGGAAACTGCTCCCGGTAGAAAACCTCTCGTCTCTCCCCGGTCGGGGGGACAAGATAAGCAAAAGCGAGGAGCGGGCCTGGCGGGAAGAAATTAGCGGGGAGATGTCTGCCAATAGTGGCTATGTGGTATTTGAACCACTGGTTCTAAATGGAGAATTGTACGGAGAGTACGAGGAATGCTCCATGTCCGATAATAAATGCGAAAAGAAGCAGGGGGCCAAAGCAGAGACGCTCGCACACGGAATTTTTTATTTAAAACCCGACATCCCTCTTGGGGAATACCCTTTCGTACGACAAAACATCATGGATTCAATAATGAATGCCCTTATTTCGGGATTTAGAGCCTCTATAGCAGATGCCACAAAAGGGAAGATAATAAGAACCATTGACGGCACCCTGCAACCACTAAAAATTGGGGGATGCGAATGATAAAATTTCTGCTTTTTTGCACCTTTATAATCTCAATCAGCTGTACCGCAAAAAGCCCCGGTGGAGAAACAAAATCCATTCACCTCCAAAAGGAGAAAGACTCCGCGCTGGTTGCGAATGAATTATTGGTAAAATTCCAGACCGGAACCCCGGAGGATGAAATCAATAATATTATTGCTTCCTGCGGTGGAACGGTCATTAAACACCTTGAAGGAATCAACGTCTTTCACGTCAAGGTCACCTCTTCCAGCGCTGAAGGGATAAACTGTTTTCAGAAAAGTAAGGCAGTCAAATACGCGGAGCCAAACAGGGTCGTAAAAATCTATAAGTAGTTGTCATTGCGAATGCAGATCCCGGCATTCGCCGGGATGACGTACTGTCATTCCCGTACCCCCTGTCATCCCCGTGAAAACGGGGATCTCTCCTCGTCATTGCGAGCGAAGCGAAGCAATCTCACCGTTATTGCAAGTGCCCCCTGTCATCCCCGTGAAAACGGGGATCTCTCCTCGTCATTGCGAGCGAAGCGAAGCAATCTCCCGTCATTACGAGCGTAAAAAGCCTTTAGCCCCCAGGCGAAGCCGTGGGGGGAAGCAATCTGTGTATTAAAAGGCTTGCTTTCCTTAAAGAGGACATTTAACCTCGGAAAAAGAGCAAAACACATAGAGACAAAATCATTGGGTTTTATCTGCGCTCACTGTTACAAAAATGACAAATATTGGCTTTTATTTGTTCTATCGCACACAATAATAACACATAACTATATGTTATTATTAGACTTAGTTTAATTCATGACTGGCCCAAGAGTTGCATTATAATTTTAAGGTTTAATCTTTTAATAAACTAACATCTTTGAAAAAGGAACTGAATTTTAATTAATATTGGAGTACTTATGAAAAAAATAATCTTATTGGTCTTTTGCATTTTAGGATTTAGCTTCTCATCAGCACAAGCACAGTGCATCTCTGAAGGGTTGAGTAAGAAACTTGAAGCCCTTGGATTAAGAGAAAGAGCAACTCATTTTGGATTTGTAAATTCTCTAGATACTTGCACTAAAGAAGAACTCTTAGATATGAAGGGCTCTCTCGAGGCAGATATCATGGTGCTACTCACAGAGTTGTCAGTATTGCAATCAAAAATAGGAGAAGAGCCTAACGATCAAGATTTTTTTGCAGTCACTGCAATTTCTTCCAAAATTGCATTTTCGCGGTCCCAATTAGCAAGAGTGGAAAATAAACTAGATAATAAATAATTATTTCCACCTGACCACATCAAACCCCTAGATTTTCATCTGGGGTCTGATATCTAAGGCAGAGAAATAATGACCCAAAACTAGGCTGGGGATTGCTTCGTCGCCTCCGGCTTCCCGCAATGACGAGTAGGCTCGGAATGACATTACCGTATTTGACACCCTTTTTCCGCACATGCTACCCACCCACCCATGCTTGAGAGAACAGAAAGGCTCGAAATCAATAAGAACGCCAATCTGATGCCGGGAACCGTTGAACTGGTAATCGGGGATGGACCCGATAAAGGGAGAAAATTCCGGCTAAAGAAAAAAAGTATAATCGGTAGCAGCGATGGCTGCGATATCAGGCTGCTGGATAAATTCGTCTCAAAAAAGCATATCGAGGTAGAGATCGACAGGCAGTCTATAGCTATAAAGGATTTAAAAAGTACAAATGGAACCTTTATAGGATCTCAGAATATAAAAGAAGCAAATATATCCTTTTATGAAACAGTTCGTATCGGAAAAACACTTTTTTCTATACTTCCGAAACCACACAATAAGGGAACAGAATCGTGCGGACTTATAACCTCCTCTAACACCGGCATGAAAGAGCTCTTTAGAAACATGAGGAGTGTTGCCAATTCCAGAGAGACTGTTTTGATCCATGGAGAAACCGGCACCGGGAAGGAACTTGTAGCCAAATCCCTTCATAGCATAAGCGACTCTTCCGGTGCCCCATTCATAGCGGTCAATTGTGGCGCGCTGGCTCCAGAGCTGATTGAGAGTGAACTCTTTGGCCATATAAAAGGAGCCTTCACGGGCGCGGAGAGATTCAGGGAGGGGGCCTTTTTGGCGGCAAAGGATGGAATACTCTTTCTTGATGAAATCGGAGAATTACCTTTAAGTTTGCAGCCCAAGCTCCTTAGAGCGCTTGAAAACAGAGAAATCAAATCATTAGGCTCCGATATTCCAAAAAACTACAACTGCAGGGTAATTGCCGCAACTCATAGAGATCTGAGTGCTTTGGTTGCAGCAGGTAAATTCAGGGAAGATCTATTTTACAGGCTTAATATTCTTCCATTGAAGATACCACCATTGAGGGAGAGGAAAGAGGACATTCCACTTTTAGCCGATTTCTTCCTTACGGAACTTAACGGCTCGATATCTAATGACGCCCTAAGGGTGCTTGCTAACTATCAATGGCCCGGAAATGTCAGAGAATTAAAAAATACGCTCATCAGGACTTTTCATCTATCAGCGGGTAACAGAATTGCGATATCTGACCTCCTACTAAATTCCGGTATTAACACATCCCTAAATCCCGATATTATCAGAGAAAAAGAATTCAAATCGCTTCACGACCTGGAGCAACATGCCATTGAAACGATTCTAAAACAGGTTCATGGAAATAAATCAAAGACCGCAAGGTTATTGGGAATATCAAAGAGCACGCTGCTTCACAGGCTTAAGAAGTATTCATATTTTGTATAATTTTTTAGACACACTGCTCCAGCTGTCCCTCTTTTCTACAGTGATAATTGTTTATTCAAGCAACCCATTACACCCCACTCGCAACTAGCTGATATCCCCCACTTTTAATTGGCACACTCATTGCTCACTATTATACTGATAATGAAAAGGCTATTTTTACCCCTAATACTATTTGCGATCTTCTCCACTCTTATCTCGTGTGGTGAGAGCGGTGGGCTTTCAAAGCTGGGTGGAGGAGAGACAACATCAACAACACCCCGCCAATACTCTATCTCTGCGCCAGCAGAGGTAGTCGTTGGAGAGCCTTATTCGATATCCCTGGTCGACTCAGCAGGTAAAATTGCCACTACCCCCACAAGATTGGTGATAACCCGCGGCTCAACGACAATTTCCGACACACAAAGAACTGACCTCGCACTTTACAGCCATACCGCGGACACCGCTTCAGTTGGGCAAATATTAATCTACGCAATTTTTTATAATGGGGTTCAATATACCGCCGGATCTCTCGTGAAGGCTCCAGAACCTGAAGAGACTCAATAATAACAATTAATAATATTTCGAATAATTCCGATAAGAAGTTCCATGAGGACTCCTCTCTTTTTATTGATCCTGATCGTTCTACTAACTCCATCTACCTCTCCTGCCTGGATTCCAGAGACCCTGGACACGTACGGGGACGAACAGATTGAGCCATCGCTTAGACCAGCAGAAGAATTAAAAATGCTTGGGACAGAGCGATCCCCAACCTCAACCCCTAATACAGGGTCACCGGATAACGATACTTTTGAATTCAGACAGGAGCATATGAAGAAAATTCTGGAGAAAAATTACTAGAGTATATCCGCCCAACTCTTCCCGGTTCCGATCGAAACACCGAGTGGTACGGACATCTTAATAACACCGGTCATCTCTTTCTCAACAATAGACTTTATTTTATCCATTTCCTCTTCGGGGGCCTCGACAATAAGCTCATCGTGGACCTGCAATATCAGATGGGCTTTCAATTTTTCTTGCGCAAATTGATCCGCGATTTTTAACATTGCCACCTTAATAACATCGGCAGCCGTGCCCTGAATCGGGCTATTTATGGCCATCCTTTCGGCAAAGGAGCGAACCGCGGGATTTTTTGAGTGTAGCTCCGGAAGATATCTCCTCCTTCCAAAAATTGTCCTTACAAAACCATTTTCACGCGCGGATTTAACGGAATCTTCCATATATGCTTTAACCGAGGGATATCTTTCAAAGTATCTCTCTATATAGCTTCTTGCTTTGTCCTGGGAGATTGAGAGCTGACGGGCTAATCCGAAAGGGGAAATACCATAAATGATTCCAAAATTCATCGTCTTTGCCTGCCGTCTCTGCTCTTCGGTAACATCATCGTATGAAACACTAAATATTTCAGCGGCTGTCGATGTATGAATATCATGATTATTTTTGAATGCCTTTATTAGTTCCTCGTCATTAGCGATGTGCGCCAAAAGGCGCAGCTCCACCTGATTGTAGTCAGCACTAAGCAGGAGCCAGCCAGGCTCTGTAATGAATGCCTGTCTGATCTTTTTTCCTAGTTCGGTTCGAATCGGAATATTCTGTAGATTTGGATTGGAACTGGATAGCCTGCCAGTGGCCGCAATGGTCTGATTGTAGGATGTGTGAACCCTGCCATGATCATCCGCTAATTTTAAAAGTGAGTCGACATACGTGGATTTAAGTTTAGAGACCTCCCTATATTGAATGATCAGTTTCGGAAGAGGATGAAGCGGGGCAAGTGTTTCAAGAACCTCTGAATCGGTTGAATAACCGGACTTTGTTCTTTTAACCGATGGCAATCCCAATTTATCGAATAAAATAGTCTGGAGCTGCTGATTAGAATTAACGTTAAATTGTTCACCAGCTAGTTGTTGTATCCTGCTTTCGAACTTTTCAACCTCTTCACCTAATTCCCTCTGCAAAGTCTTAAGATACGCTCTATCAGTTTTAACCCCTCTCAACTCCATTTCCGCCAGCACAGCGGCTAGGGGAAGCTCTATATCTCTATATAGTTTTTGGAGCTCTTTATCTTTTGAGAGCTCTCCACCTAAAACCTCCGACAACCTCAGTGTTACATCCGCATCCTCGGCAGCATAAGGTGTAGCCTTTTCAAGCGGAACCATATCAAACGTAATCTGTGATGCCCCTTTGCCCACAACCTCCTGGAAGGAGATATTCTGATGGTTTAAATAGTAAAGGGTTAACGCATCCAGATTGTGCTGCGATGCAGGGTTCAGGCAGTAGGAGATCAACATAGTATCATCATCGATGCCTTTTACCGTTATCCCATCACCCTTAAAAACCAGATAATCAAACTTTATATTCTGCGCTATCTTCTTAAGCTTCTCATTCTCTAAAACCTCTTTTAATAACTTGACCCCCTCTTTAACGGGAACCTGTTCTGGAACAACGTCACTCTTATGACGAAGAGGCATATAGGCAGCCTCTATCTTATTATCGATTTTTAAGGCGATCGAAACACCAACCAATTTTGCTTTTATGGGATCGATGGAATCTGTCTCTGTATCTACAGCAAATCTTTTGCACTTCTCAATCTTCCTTATCCATTCCTCGAGCACCTTTTTATCCGTTATCGATACGTATTCACCCCTTTTGACGTCGGAGGTACCGCTCTTTTTTTCAGATCGTTTTATCTCTAAATCTTTGAGGAGCCTGTTAAACTCCAGTTCCCTGAAAAGATCCACAACCATATCGTTATCAGGCCCGTTATATAGAAATTTATCCAGCTTAAAACTCTCCCCGACGTCCTTCTCCAGTGTCACAAGCCTGAGGCTGAGTTCGGCATCACCTCGATGATCTTCCAGATTCTTTTTTAGCGCAGGTTTTGTTATTTCATCCAGATGTGAATAGAGGTTCTCAACCGATCTGTATCTGTTAATTAGGTCAGCAGCGGTTTTGGGACCGACTCCAGGAACGCCAGGAATATTGTCCGAGCTATCACCCATTAAGGCCAGAAGATCGCGTACCTGTCTTGGCTCAACGCCAAATTTCTCTTTTACGGCTTCCTTGTCATATGTCTTGGGACCCTTTATGTGCGCCGGATCGTAGAGTACGACCCCGGGATTAACCAGTTGCATCAAATCCTTATCGCTCGAAACCACGACAATCTCTAAGTCTTTCTCATCCTCTAATTGATGGATGATGGAGGCAATCAGATCATCGGCTTCAAATCTCGGCTTTTCCACCACTGGGATTTTAAAAGCCTCAACAACCCGTTTTATATATGGGATCTGGGCCGAAAGATCATCCGGCATCTCTTTCCTGTTTGCCTTATAATCCTCATATATTTCATCCCTGAATGTATCCTCCTTAGAATCAAAAACTATTGCGAGATACCTTGGTTTCTTTTCCTTTATCAATTTATGCAGCATGGAAGAGAAACCAAATATCGCATTCGTAGGCTCACCCTTGGACGTGGCAAGAGGGGGGAGAGCGTAATAGGCACGGAAGAAATAGGCGCTTCCATCTATGAGAAAGAGTTTGTTCATCCCTAAACTTTCAAAACAGAAACAACTCCAAGCAGAATCATCATCCAGAATATCGCCACCGTTAAGAGAGGAATTAAAACAAATAGAAAAACATGCGTCGCGTTACCTAAATTTGGCAATTTACCATCATTGATCTTTACCGATACATAAAAGGCGTCGATAATAGACCAGATCCATGGGATGCCAAAAATCCAGAAGGTAGATAAAAAGAGAACCCCCTTCCCCGGCTCCCCATTATAAATCTGCCCCGCCCCAGGACAAAAAAGCGAGAGTAGAGCCGTTAATAATGGATCCTTTTGATAGGTAATTTCCTGCATGGGATCATCCTTTGGATCGCTTCTCCAGTATAGAGGCGATAAACATCGGCAATAGTAGCTCATGTTGACCAATCAGGGAAATGCCAACCCCCCCATTCCTTGTCGGTCTATCAACCACATTTGTCTCCGGCCTATATTGCCTCATAAAATCTAAATTTATCGTTGTAAAATTGTTTAATTTATACCCCAGATTCCTTGAAAGTGTCACAGCCTTTAAAAACAATTCCGGCATCAAAACCGCTGACCCTATATTTAAAAAGACGCCACCCTCCAGATTCGCAACCACCCTGCTAAATTGAAGCGCGTCTCTATGCAACCCCCGTCCTAAAGCCCCGGGCTCAACACTTGGATGAAAATGAATGGTATCTGTCCCGATTGCCGCAACTACAAAAAGGGGGATATCTGATTTGGCGGCATTCCAGATCAAGGATTGCTCCTTAAATTTTAAATCTATGTTCCCGAATCCTCTTTTAACCGACTCCCCTATACCCAGCCCATCCTTGTCGCCATTTATAATCGCGTGATTTAAAATCTGCGCCGTCTCTTTTCCCATGCCAAAATCACCATCACTAAGCCTGCTACCAACATCCTCACTGGTCGCGCCAACAAATCCAAGCTCGAAATCGTGGATTAATCCCGCTCCATTCAATAGAATCGCGGAGATACAATCTCTTTTTATTAACTGTATTATCAAAGGGGAGAGACCATTCTTAATCACATGGGCACCTATCCCCCAGATTACCGGTCTATTGTTCTGTATGGAATGAACTACAGAATCTACCGCCTTATGAAAATCAGCGCCGCCGAACTGCCTGGGCAGTATGTCGATAAATTCCCTGAAAGAACCTCCAACCTTGTACTCACCTGAAACATCTCCAATCTTGACCTTTGTTGGACGTTCATTTAATGGAATCGTCTTTATATCTTCTAAACGAAGATCGGTATAATCAGACATGGATCTCAACACCCTCTTTCCTGTTTGGCAGGAAGAGCGCCTGATCCACGAGCTCCATAATACAATGACCTATTGTGATATGTGATTCCTGAATGTGACACGTCGCATTTGTCGCAGAAACATTCAAATGATATTCAACGATTTGTCCCATTTTCCCGCCACTACCACCGGTCATCCCGACCGTGATCAACCCCATCTCTTTTGCTACCCCAAGGCCTCTTATTACATTCGGGGAATTTCCACTTGTTGAGATGCCAATAGCGATATCGCCGCGATGCCCCATCCCTCTGATCTGTCTTTCAAACACCTGCTCATATCCGTAATCATTTCCAATCGCGGTTAAAATTGAGGTGTCTGTTGTAAGGGCTATGGCCGGGAGCGATGGCCTCTCAATCTTAAAACGCCCCATAAATTCAGCAGCAAGATGCTGGGCATCCGCGGCACTCCCGCCATTTCCAAAAAAAAGGAGCTTTTTCCCCGATTTCAGCGCCGCGGCAATTACCCTCGCCACGGAATCTATATCCCGGATTAATTGTTTCGCAACCTCACGCTTAACCCTGATACTCTCCGTGAAATATTGCTGTATATCGCTATAGGTATCCATGCTTTTTACCCCTTTCTTGTTGCGAGTCGTCATTGCGAACGCCGTCATTGCGAGCGAAGCGAAGCAATCCCTTCATTTAGCATATATCTAACGTGCTATCCAAATTCACATTTATTTAAATAAATTACTTGAACTTATACTTTAACTATGTAAATTGATTGTAGAACTAGAATCTGAGGTTAACATGTCTGAAAATATATTAGCTGTAAATGATGATAGCTTTGAACAAGAGGTGTTAAAATCAGAGACACCTACCCTTGTAGACTTCTGGGCCGAGTGGTGCGGACCCTGTAAGGCCCTTGCCCCAAAGATTGACGAATTGGCAAATCAATTCATGGGAAAGGTAAAAATAGTTAAAGTAAATATTGATGATGCCCCTAACACCCCGGCGCAGTTCGGGGTCAGGGGGATACCCACGCTGATTCTATTTAAAGATGGCAAGGTAGTTGACACCCTGGTTGGAAACCAGCCATCGGAAAAGCTTAAAGAGCTGATTAACAAGGTTTTGTAACCTCTATCTTATACCAATTTGATTTCAGCCATAGAGTTAGGCGAGAGGAGGAAACGCGACGTAGCATACATTTGAGTATGTGAGGAGCGTTTCCGACGAGCAACAACACTCTATGGTTGAAGGCAAATTGGTATTAGAATATAAATCTTCTCATTGAAATATTTATAAGAAGCCCGATGGCAATCATCGATGTGACCAACGAAGTTCCGCCATAGCTTAAGAAAGGGAGCGGCACCCCTACAACAGGCATTATACCGGTAACCATTCCAATGTTTATTAATACATGCCACGCAATAATGAGGACTACCCCCAGACCTAAAATAACACCAAATTTTTCTTTGGCCTTGCTCGCTGCCCTGAGACCAAACAAAAGTAGCGCCAGATAGGAGGTGAGCATAATAAGAGAACCAAAAAAACCGTGCTCTTCCGCAAGGACTGAGAATATAAAATCTGTATGCTGCTCCGGCAAAAATTTCAGCTGGGTCTGCGTCCCCTTCATGTAACCCTTACCCAGGAAACGGCCGGATCCGACCGCAATCATGGACTGAATAGCGTGATACCCCTTACCCTTGGGATCGCTTGCCGGGTTAAGAAATGTCTCTACCCTATCCTTTTGATACTCCTTTAAAACAAACTTCCAGGTAAATGGAATAGCTATGGCTGCCAATATCATAAAAATAATAATCGATTGCATCCGGATTTTCATAAAAAAGCAAATGGTCATTCCAACGAAAGTTACGAGTAAAGCAGTACCAAGATCTGGCTCGAGAATTATTAAAAACGCTGGAATTCCGACAAGCAGGATAGGGATTAAGAGCTCCCTTAAAAAATATGGGGCATTCCTTCTCTGCCCGCTAAAATATTTCGCTAAAGCTATCACAAGCGCTATCTTCATCAGATCAGATGGTTGAAACCTGATCGGTCCCAGAGCCAGCCACCGCTGTGCCCCCATAGCGGTGGTTCCTGCCACAAGAACCGCAACCAGCAAAAAGAGCACCACCCCATAAATGATGTAACCAAACCGATCAAAAATTCTATAATCAATAAGAATAGCGGCTGCCATAAAAAAACCACCAACCACAATCCATCCCAACTGAACAAATACGATATTTGAACTCTCTCCCTGATGTGTGGCGCTATAAAGATTAACCAATCCGATGGATATAATTATCAAGGCAGGTATTATTATTCCCCAATCCACGACATATCTGGCCCGTGTTCCTATCATTCTCCCTCCAATTGGGATTGTTTCCCTTCGCTCGCAATGACACTTCCGTCATTGCGAGGAGGAGAAGGGAGATCCTTCACTGCGTTCAGGACAGGCTCCGCAATCTCAACGCGAGTTTGCTTCGCTTCGCTCGCAATGACGTGATCGCTCGCAATGACGTGGTCGCGCGCAATGACGCCTTTGTCATCCCCGTGAAAACGGGGATCCAGCGTTCTTTTTCTGGATTCCCGCGGCAGCCTGTACTCCGCGAAAGCGGGGTACGGGAATGACAGTACGTCGTCATCCCGGCGAAAGCCGGGATCTGCACTCGCAATGATGGAAGAGATCCCCGTTTTCACGGGGATGACAGGATTACTCGCAATGACGGCATCCTGTAAATATTTTTCAATTACCGCTTTTACTATCGGGCCCGCGCCAGAGCTACCATGGCAGGAATGTTCCGCGATGGCCTCGACGACGATTTTAGGATTATCCGCCGGAGCGTAACCAACAAACCAGCCATGATCCCTGAACCGGAACTCGCTCTCTTCACATTTTTGAGGCTCCCCTGTTTGGGACATCCTTAATACCTGCACTGTGCCGGTTTTACCCGCAATATCCAGACCCTTGGTTCTCACGGTCCAATATGCCGTTCCACCCTGTTTATTAACAACCCCGTATAAACCATCTTTTATAATTTTGAGATGCGGCTCAGGAATATCATTTACCCGGATTCTCTCGGGTGAAAACTCTTTCAAGATAATCCCATCACTCTGTTCAACACGCTTCAATATATTGGGTCTATAGACCGTCCCACCATTCGCAATCGTCGCAAATCCAACCGCCAGCTGAAGCGGTGTTGTCAAAACGTATCCCTGACCTATGGATTGCGAAAGTGTCTCACCGGGCCACCACGGTGTTTGAAAACGATTCTCCTTCCAGGCTTTAGACGGGATTAATCCTGGCTGCTCACTTGGTAAATTTACACCTGTCTTTGAACCAAGACCCAAACTTTTAATTACATCCGCCATCTCATCAATACCAGTCGCGAGACCGGCGCGGTAAAAGAAGACATCGCAGGACTGAACTATTGCCTTGTCGACATCAACAACACCATGCCCATGTTCGCGCCTCCAGCAACGAAACCTCCTCGTTCCAAATTCATAATAACCGGGGCAGAAAAAGGTTGTATTTTGATTAACAACACCCTTCTCAAGCGCCGCGAGAAGAACAAATGGTTTATATGTCGAACCTGGTGGATAGTGATTCTGTACCGCCTTATTTCTCAGCGGATCGAATGGATCATTAATAAGCGCAGACCACTTTGCCTGGTCTATACCTCGGGAGAATTCGGTTGGATTAAAGGATGGCCGGCTGACCATGGCGAGGATCTCTCCACTATTGGGATCAAGCGCGACAAGTGAGCCGATTTTATTACCGAATGCCTTATACGCCGTATTTTGCAGCTCCTGGTCTATTGTTAAAACCAGATTATTTCCGGCAATCGCACCCTTTGAAGTTGAACGTCCTAGTAATACCTCCTCTCCGGGAAGCTTTTGTCTCCCAAAGGCATCGACCTCTATATACGCCGCGCCATCAATTCCACGAATTGTAGATTCAAACTGCAGCTCTATCCCCGATTTACCAATAATATCACCCCGTGAATAGCCTGGCACCGCGTGTCTGTTGTATTGCGCCAATTCATCCTGATTTACCTCACCGACAAATCCCAAAAGAGAACCACCAACATCCTGAGACAGATATGTCCTCTTCATCATCATCTGAACATCTACGCCGGGCAGGTCCAGATTTTTACTTTTAATCAGACCAACCTCATCCTGCGATACCTCCCCCTTTATCAAAACCGGCATGAACCGGGGCGATCCCTTTGCCTTATCGAGCTTTTTGTGGATTTCTTCCGCGTCAATATGAATAATCTTCGATAAAATATTGATTGTAGAAGCTTGGGCCTCTTTGGGTAAAAATTGCGGGGTAATTACGACATCAAAAGAGGGGTAGTTATCGACGAGTATCGTTCCATTCCTGTCATATATCATACCCCTTGCTGCCTGAATTCTCTCCTGCCTTAAAAAATTTTGTTGTGAAAACGCGAAGAATTTAGAGCCCCGCATAATCTGAAGAAACCAGAGTCTCCCGGTAATTAAGACAAATAAAATAATCAAAATAATATTTAATAACTGGAATCTACCCTGGAATTCCTTAATTTCATGTTGCTGTCCAAGAAGAGATGACACCTGCCGCCTCTCTCACCGGGCTAATATTGGCGCACCAAGTACGCCAGTGATCTTCGATGGGCTCTCTTTTCCAAAAAGCTTATCAAGGGATGAGAATAATCCAAATACAAGAGGCGTTATTATAAGCTGTAAAACCACCGTGGGGATCCATTCTCCGGCAACTGCCTCAAACGATATATTGGCCGGGAAAAACAGGTAGGTAATCCCCCATACCAATAGGTTCTGAAGCAGACTCATCAGAAATACAACGAGAAGGGTTCCAACCGTCCGGGTAAGGAAAACCGCAATACCAACCATTTTGGCAATCAGGAAAATCCATAAATAAACCGTCATGATCATCCCATGAGGGGCCCCGCTTAAAGACTCAACAAACCACCCGATGATAAGAGACAAAAGCGCCCCCTCCACCAGATAACGATGAAAAGAGAGATAAACTATCACAATAAGGATCAGATCCGGCCTGAAGCCTTTAAATAATAAATTTAAAAATGTAGATTGAAAAATAATAATTAACAAAGAGATGAGCAGGATAAAAATAAAGTTTGTTCTTAGCAGAAGCTTCCGGATCATCTTATGGTATTTTCCTCTATCCAACCATTATTCTTTACCACAAAAACCTCTTCCAGTTTCTGAAAATCAACACTCGACCTTATAACAACATCCTGTGTCATACCGTATCTTGCTCTATTAACCTTAGCCACATTTCCAATGATGATGCCCTTTGGGAAAACCCCTCCCAGACCGGAAGATATTATTAAATCCCCAACCTGAACATCTTCACTCCTGCGAAGATATTTCAACGAGGCCCTGGATCCTCCGGCCCCCTCCAAAACCCCTCTTGCCCTAGTCC
>Ga0155587_1122_pt4 | contig 13614 bp, 11 predicted proteins | sample RifCSPhighO2_12_FD_107244 | JGI IMG/M metagenome (GOLD analysis project Ga0155587, IMG submission 107244) | Deltaproteobacteria bacterium RIFCSPHIGHO2_12_FULL_43_9
GCTTTGTGAGTCGAACCATCAGCAACTCTCCCTTAACCAATTTGATATCTCTTCTCTGTCGTTTCTTGATGAATAAACCAATTGCCCGGCATCTTGTCGTCTCTTATAACTTTTCATATACACCTTATCGTAGTGTTCATTAAGGATGCGTTTTACAAACACCTTAACGTCTCCACTATGCAATTCCGCAAGAAGCTCCTTACAGCGCTCTCGTCCAAGGTGTTTCTCCAGTTTAAGAACTCTATCCGCTAAAATATCTTGTGGTGTCGATTTAATATACTCTTCATAAATATTCTCAACCCTCTTTTCCAGGGTTTCATCGATCATCAACCGACTCGCCTTGTCCATGGTTTCAAAGAACGGCTTGGGGATCTGCAAAAATCCGATCCGGCGGCTCTCCCCTTCGAGGATGATTGGACGCACCCTACCGATATTCAAAAGCTCTTCCGCCAGTGAATTTTCAAATTGCTGCTGTGTCGGTTGTGGAGGGGATGATATATCGCCAAAGACGGAACCTTTATGTGACGCAAGTGCCTCTAAATCGATTACGGGATAGTCATTTGCTTTTAACTCTATCAGTAATTTTGTCTTTCCGGAGCCGGTAAACCCATCGATTACAAGAAGCTCCTCCGGCTTGTAGGATTCAAACTGTTTTAATACCCAACGCCTATAGCTTTTATATCCACCCTCTAGTTGATTGCACCTTAAATCCATAAAATTAAGCATGGATGTGACAAATCTACTTCTAAGTCCACCGCGCCAGCAGTAGATTATTAAAGGGATTGCTTCGCTTTGCTCGCAATGACGTAATAGCTCGCTGTGACGCAATAGCTCGAATTGATTCGAGTCACTCGCAGTGACAATAGCCTTATATATTGAGTAAAGCTTCGGGCCGATAATCTCAAGACCTCGATCAAGGGCCTTCTCTCTACCGGTCTTCTTGTAGAGTATTCCAATCTCTGCTCGCTCTTCTTCGTTCAGTAGAGGGATATTTAGTGCACCTGGAATGTGTCCAGTTTTGTACTCCTCTGATGTCCTGACATCGACTGTAATTCGAGAATGCCCAAGTGACACAAAATCATCTACCGAAATCATTTGGGCAAAATATCAGCAATCAAAGGATGAGTCTAGCGCCCCTATTTATAGTAGGCTGTTATGCACATCACATACGGGTTCGCGACGCCGGAATGTTTCAGCATCAGTGATGGTGCCGAGATCGATCCCGTGTATGGCGAAAGCTCCTGGATTATTAGATTAATCTTATTTTGTAGTTCCGGAACCGTTGCTCCATCAACACATCTAATCTCCTGCGCGACATTGTTCTGGCTATTCGCGATAGCGTGAAAAGAGAAGATAGTAAGAATCATTGCGAAGGATAAAAATATCACATACTTCATGGAAACCTCCTGAAACAACACGGTTTATTGAAATCTCATGCAGACGGACAAGAAATCATCATCATCGATATTTATACATGGTCCACTATTGATTTGGACCCCCCACACATTTACATCTACGAATTTGTCGGTTTTTCTGCATTTCTCCTCGTTTTCATAGGGATTAGATCCAAACTGAAGAGAGGCCAATAGATTGTATCCGCAGGTGTCGCTTTTAAAAAACGATACCTCTCTATACGCGGGTGAGCCCCCATTTCCGCACTGATAATATTTCCCATCCACTGTTACGGAGACGGAATGTTCATAGTCCGCAAAGGTTGGTGTTGAAATCAAGAGAAGAAAAGAGAAGAAAAGGAAAGCAAAACGCATAAGTACCTCCTGTTTACTCACAACACAATCTATTTCCAGTAGCATTGTGTCGTACGGTAATCAATATGTAAAAAATACCTTTGGTGTATTTGTGTAGGGTAAATTATTAACAATTGTTAAGCTCAATGCTGAATTTACTGGATCTTCCCGATGAGACTATATGTTCAATAGAATAAGCATATTGTGGTTTTTGTTACTATTAATACTGACGTTATTCCCAACTAATTCACTGGCACAAGACAATCCAATCTGTGAAGGTGATTGGAGGCTTTTTCTGCCCCACCTGGATGTAGGACCACCCCAACAATCGGAGAAGGTTTATTGGAAGAGGGGGGATTTTGTTGAATACAGCACGATTGAGTTTCATAGGGATAAGGTTGATTTTATAAAAAAGAGGTATTTATCCATTGGAGAATATTCTCCAATAGGGAAGGCATGCGAGAAATATGGCCCACCTTTCTATGTCATAGGGTATGATCTGCCGGAATATGTGATGGCAGAGATAAAAAAATATAAATGTAAGAGTAGCAAATGTACGAGAAATATTTCAGCAAATGCCGTAACAGATATAAGGGATGTTTTGGTCTATGACTCCGATAGCGAGGGTTTTGTCGTGGATTGCCGGTATGGATTCCTGATAGATATTTATTGCACGCCAAAAACCGCCAGCTATATCTATGAGTCTCATTTCGTCAGCCCTTTAATCAATTTTTAATACCGCAAGAAATGCCTCCTGGGGGATTTCAACCGCTCCTACCTGTTTCATGCGCTTTTTCCCCTCTTTCTGCTTTTCGAGAAGTTTTCTCTTCCGTGTGATGTCGCCGCCATAGCATTTAGCCGTTACATTTTTTCTAAGCGCGCTGATGGATTCTCTGGCGATAACCTTTGAACCGATAGCAGCCTGGACCGCGATTTCAAAAAGTTGACGCGGTATCAGTCCTCTTAGTTTTTTCACAAGCTCTCTTCCACGGTAATAGGCCTTTTCCTTGTGTATAATGCATGAGAGCGCGTCCACGGGATCGCCATTCAAAAGGATATCGAGCTTTACAAGATCCGATGTCTCATATCCCGTGATTTCATAATCGAGCGACGCATATCCCTTAGTGCTCGATTTAAGCTTGTCATAAAAGTCAAAAATCATCTCAGACAGCGGTAGGCGGTAAATAATAAGTACGCGTGATTCTGTCAGGTAATCAATCCTTTCCTGCACCCCTCTCCTCTCTTCGCAAAGTTTGATGATGTTTCCTATGTATTCTACAGGGGTGGGTATTGTTGCTTTGATTATCGGTTCTGCAATCCTTTCAATTTTACTGGCATCGGGAAGGAGTGAGGGATTCTCAATAAAATGTTCTTCTCCATCCGTTGTATACACCTTATAGATAACGCTTGGGGCAGTTACTATGAGACTAAGATTGTATTCCCTCTCCAGCCTCTCCTGCACAATCTCCATGTGGAGCAGACCAAGGAATCCGCACCTAAACCCAAAGCCTAGGGCCGCGGAAGTCTCAGGCTCATACGTGAAGGATGAGTCGTTTAGGGCGAGTTTCTCAAGTGATTCTTTAAGTTCCGCGTACTGGTGACTCTCAACCGGAAAGACCCCGCTGAACACCATCGGTTTAATATTTTTAAACCCTTCAAGTGGGAAGGTGGCTGGGTTCTCTCCCCCTGTAACCGTGTCACCAATCTTTGTGTCCCTGACATCTTTTATGTTTGCGGCAAAAAAGCCCACCTCTCCACAATTTAGTTCATTTATCTCCTCCGCGTGTGGTGTGAAGACACCTAGTTTTGTAATGGTCACAACCTTTTCTTTGTGCATTAGTTTAATCGGCATGCCAACCTTAAGTTTTCCATTGAAAACCCTTACTAACGTTATTACCCCCTGATAGGAATCGAACCAGGAATCGAAGATTAGAGCCTGCAGAGGGGCATTCTCGTCCCCTTTTGGAGGAGGGAGCTTTGTAATAACCTGCTCAAGCAGCTCCTTAACGCCGGTGCCGAGTTTTCCAGAGCCACTAATCGCGTCTGAACAGTCCAAACCGATTATCTCTTCTATCTCTTTTTTGGTTTTTTCCGGGTCCGCTGCAGGAAGGTCTATTTTATTTATAAATGGGACGATATCCAGATTCTGGTCCAAAGCCATGTGAACATTAGCTAATGTTTGTGCCTCCACGCCCTGTGAGGCATCAACCACAAGGATTGCTCCATCACACGATTTCAGGCTTCTTGACACCTCATAGGTGAAATCTACGTGACCGGGCGTGTCAATTAGATTGAGCTGGTAGATTTTTCCGTCATTTGCCTTGTAGGAGAGGCGAACAGCCTGGGCCTTGATGGTTATCCCACGCTCTCTCTCGATATCCATCTTATCAAGAAATTGCTCTACTGCTTCTCGTTTGGAAAGGGCTCCGGTGATCTCCAGTATGCGGTCCGCAAGGGTAGACTTTCCGTGGTCTATATGGGCAATGATGCAGAAATTTCGGATATCTTGCTGGGGCATTTTTGACTGCTAACCAGCCCACTACAACTCTTCCGCTCGAAATCGCGCTTGGGTCGGAGTATCCTCTTCAAATGTCATCTGTCCCGGGAGGCTGTCCCTGTGACGATGAAGAACCAAGTCGATTCCCTCGCGAATATACTCAGCAACTGGAACCTTTGTCTTTTGGTTTAAAAGCTTCAATTTTTGATTCTGCTCTTCCGTGATATAAACAGTTGTAGAAATCTTTTTGCGGCTCATCGTAGTTGTCCCCCAGACCCAAAATTTACCCGCAACACATGAATCTTATATATTACGATATTCAGCGATATATGCATTGTCAACCGATCTTCGTAAATGTATATCATATTTTCTTATGCAAGCGGACCAAAATCTGACTAGAAGATTACCTGACTGGTTGAAGAAGCGAAAAAACCTGACACCACAAGTGCACAGATTAAAAGCAATATTGCGAAAACATAATCTGCATACCGTCTGCGAGGAGGCGCGCTGTCCAAACCTCTCTGAATGCTTCGGTCAGCCAACAGCAACCTTTATGCTGATGGGTGACCTCTGTACAAGGGCATGTGCCTTCTGCTCTGTAAGTAGCGGCAGGCCAAAAAAGCTAAACCCTCAGGAACCTGAATCGATTGCAAAGGTTGTAAAGGAGATGGGGCTCGCTCACGTTGTGCTCACCTCTGTAAACAGGGATGATCTGCAGGATGGCGGTGCGGCCCACTTTGCTAAAACGATTCAAATGATAGCCAAGAGTGTAGACTCAATTGTTATTGAGGTTCTGACCCCGGATTTTATGGGTAGACTTGAGTCTGTTGATACGGTCTGTGACGCAAAGCCCGCAATTTTTAATCACAACACAGAGACCGTTCCAAGGCTTTATAGAACCATCCGGCCCAAAGCGCTCTACGAAAGATCCCTTAATATTCTAAAGAGGGCAAAAAATCACCCAAACCGACCGCTGGTCAAATCTGGGTTGATGCTTGGCCTTGGAGAAAAAGAGGAGGAGCTGATTAATGTGATGAGAGACTTAAGAGAAGCAGGGACAGATATTCTCACCCTTGGCCAGTATTTACAGCCTACAAATGAGCAGATTTCCGTAGTTGAATACATAAAACAGGAAACCTTTGACCGCTATGCAGCAATTGGCAAACAGCTAGGTTTTAAACAGGTTTTCTCCGGTCCCTATGTGAGATCTTCCTATCAGGCAGAGTTAAAGGGGCGGGAGATACTATTTCCATCTACCTACCATGAAATTCACTTTGAAGAGGCTTTCTTTAAGGGGTAAACAAAGTGTTTCGGTCATTTTTAAGCAAATACCGAAAAATTGAATTATTTGCCAGCCTTTCCAAGCAGGGGACGGCTCAAATCCTAGAAAAAATGTGCATATTGCATGATAATAAGTATGTTAAACTAAGAATTAACTAAAAATCTTTTACTCTGAGAGGGGTATTTTTGAAATACATTTTACTTCATCTTGTCATTCTTCCTTGTCTTATTTATTCTTCCTATAGTTTTTCTGAAGGGCAAGAATTTCAAACTAAAGCAACTCAAAAAACAATAGCTGAGGTCCAAAAACTCTTTGAGGATGGTAATAAGAAATACGGTATTAAAAATCTTTTAAAGAAAAAAGGAATAAGCAAGAAGGTTCGAGGTGTTCAGTATTATAGATATTCCATCTCTGAAGGCTGGCCGTCTTTCCCAATAGATGAACTCCGGAAAAAAGGAGCTCTTCCCTATTATGTAGAAGGCGATTTTGATTGTGATGGCAAGCTTGATAAAGCCTTAATCGTTGAGAGTTCTAGACAATCCAATAGCGAAATATTAATTTTTGTTTCGAATAAGAATAAAACAATTATAGAAAAAGAAGCCCCAGACTTCATACTGCTTAAGAAAAAGGGAAAGTATAAGACGGCCAAAGGTAAGGGGTATGGTTCTTTAGATGATCCTGGTCCAACTGAATTTACGTCGAATTGTGATTTTATCGAAGGAGTTTGGTCTGAAAAATCAAGTTTTGCGTTAGTTTACGATATTAAAAACGAGACTATCATTAAGTACTGGATAAGCGATTAAAAAAACTTATCGATACAAATGTTCTTAAATTATAGGGATACAGTTTCTGAAATCGAGGAGGGCTCATTCCACCCTCGGAATGACGACTGCGCGCAGAATTTGTGAAATGGTCTGCTAGAGACTTAAACCTCTCTCTGCCTGTATTTTACCCCTCTTCCATCCCCTTCCTTGAAGAGCAGTCCTCGGTCGGTTAATTCCTTCAGGTCCCTGTATGCGGTTGCGTTTGAGATCTGGAATCGCTTTCGGTATTCGATGTTACTGATATATTCTTCTGCGTTTAGTATTGAGAGTAAGGTGCGTTGTCTTGGATTAAGATAGGTTGAGGTTTGCGGTTTGGTTCTCTGAATAAGACAGAAATTGGAATGTTCATTGAAGGTGTATCCAAGATCGGAGCTTAATATATATCGATACGCCGTGGATGGCTCAATCAGTTTTCTCAGGCGATTAATCATAAAATAGATCTTTGGGTCATGCGCGAGTGGATGATAGTCCACCTGCCACGCGACCCTGTAAAGTTCCTCCTTTGTGAAGAATCTCCCCGGGGATTTTACCAATGTTTCAAACAGTGTGTGCAGTATTGTTTCGTGGCCAAAGTATAGGTTACCCAGGGTTTTTTCGTGGAATTCATTGGTTGCGAAGTTTATCCACAAATCAAAATCTTTTTGTGAAAATTGTGATAGTGCTTCGTGGGTTACCTGCTTGGTGCAGGAATTTGTCTGGACGAGGAAGTCGCGGGGTTGTTCTATCTGCAGATCCGAGAAAAAATTTTCAATGTTTTTTCGGTCAGCTGTGGTGAGATGCGCTTCAAGCTGTTCTATCCGTTGCGTAATCTGATTAAAGGATGATTCTTCACGCGGGGTCATCTTTAATATTTTGAGAGCTGCCAGCTCCTCCCATTTTGATCTATGTGATTCAGCGATACTCTGGCATATAGATTGTGTCAGGGAGGGGTTTTCCTGTTGAAGCGCTATGATTGCGAGCGTTAGGTTGGAGCCTGGTAATATATGTGTATATTCCTCTTCTTTTATTATCCCGTTTCGGAGTGATTCGGACTCATGGGCTTTTTGCCACTTTCTTTCTTTCATGGCCATCTTTGTTTTTATAAATAAGTCATCAACCTCTCCCCTTCGGTCTCCAAGTTGTCTGTGAATAATGGAGCTTTGTTCAAGCAGCTGGTTTGCTTTTTCAATATTTTCAAGTTTTAAATGTAGTCCCGCGAGCCTGTTTAAGGCCAATGCCCGGCCATATGGGGTTTCAAGTGACGAGGCAATTCTTTCTGATTTTTCAAACAGGCTTATGGCTTTCAGATAATCTTGCTGAATTGTCAGGGACTTTGCTTCCAGTCCCAGATTGATCTGTTCAAGTAGGGGATCTCCCATTTCTTTGCTGATTGATTTTGCGAGTTCAATTTTTTTATGTGCCTCGTGATAGAGGCATTGCGTAAGATCGATGTCGGCAAGTTTGGCAAGAACCCTTCCATAAATCGGCTTGCAGTCTGTTTTTGTAGCCAATTCTTTGACTGAATTTAAAATATCCCTGGCAGCTTCCAGATTTCCCTGGTCCGCCTCTACAATTGCCTGGTGGTATTTGGCGACAAGATTGGAAAATTGATTTGGAAAGAGCGACATATAAGGTGCACATTTCTCATTTAGGAGTTTTACGTGTTTATATTTTCCCTGTTGCCCAGATATTCTAAGTTCAAGGCTTAAAATTGAATATCGGGCGAATGGATTTTCATTCTCGATAAATGTCGCGTAGGCCTGCTGGATCAAATCTTCCGCTTTGGAATATTGTCCTATTTCGGTTAATATTTTCCCCATGAATCTATAGAGGAGAGCCTGGTAAAGGCGATCATTGTTTCTGACGGCGTTTTCTAAAAACCTTTCTGCCAGGCTTAAAGCCTTTGCGTATTCTCCGCATGTATCGAATGAAAGAACCAGGAAGCTGTTTGAGTAACAGGAGACACCCTCTGGAATAGTAGCCTGTAGGGCAAGGCTCTCTTCCGCAGCGGCTTTTGCCTCCTGAAATTTACCCAGGAAGACATAGTTAAACGCAAGGTGATTAAGGTTATTCACGTACTCCATCAGAGAGTTGGAGTCCCCTTTCTTAAGAAAGAGTAATATCTCATCCACTGCTTTTTTATACTGCCCATCCATTATAAGGGCCCACATCATGGCTCTTCGCATATGCATCTTGGTTGATGAATCAATGTCCTCTGAAATGTTACGCTCCAATTTCGAAACCTTTTGATGCCCTTCACTATATCTTGCGACAAGGTTTAAAAGGTCTACCTGCGCTAATTGTAATTCGGGGGTTAACGGCTCTTTTGCTTCCTCAAGTCCATCAAATAATTCAAGCGCCCATTGTGAGTGCCTCGCGGTTCTGATCCTGGGGATCATGGATGTTAAAATATCTTTTCCCAAATCCACCTTCCCTAACTGTAGTGCCAGTTTCCCAAGCCCGTGGAGATCTTCCAGGGATGGTTCAGGCAGTGCGCAGGTTGATTTGTAGTAGCGGAATAATCGATACGCTCTTCTTCTGGTAAGATTCGGTGAATATAATTGCTGAAGGAATGGGGATGCAAGTTTAATCCTTTGACCATTTTCAATCAGGAATAGATCCTCTAGTTTTTTGAGAACGGGTCCTGTAATCGATGTCTTCTGCAGATCATTAGTTGGAAAGCCGTGCAAAAATGAGGCGGTTTCAGTCAGTGCGTCTTTTTCCTTGCCGCTGAGATGCTCTTCGAGGGAGTTTGCAAAGTTCACAAATTCCGGCTCCCCCCTTAATTGGAGCCAGTTCTTCGCGTCTACTTTCGAGATATGCGCAATCAGAAATTTTAAAAACCAGGGGTGGCCACCGGATAAATCGATGATGGTTTGCAGCTCAAAGTTTCCATTTAGCATGAGGGTATGTTTTTTATATAGATCAGTCACCCATCGTCTTGAATCTTCAACTGAAAGACCGCTTAGGGTAAACGTACATAAATCGAGTCTTTCCAATCTGGGCAGATCGAGCCCCCTTTTGGTGACAATAATCCATTTTGATTTGTTCTCATTTTTTTGTGACGCTATCCATGCCGAGGCATATGTAAAATCCGCTGCCTTATCCAAATCGAGTAAAATGGTTAATCTGTTGTTTGGAAGAAGATCGGTGCCTAGATTTTTGAGTTTTATAATATCCTGAAATAAGCCCTCAACCTGGATTGTCTCTAGCTCATAACTGGAGGGTATTGTTTTTACTAGCTGCTGTAAAAATGTTCTTTTCCCTATTCCGGGGAGCCCCTGAATAATGAAAATAGATTCGGTATTAAAAAGATCCTGAAAACGCCTTGTTTCAGCCTCTCTTCCACGTACAACCATGGCTACCTCAGAAGTTGTAGGTTGCACCAGGAAAACCGTGAAACATGTATTGCTTTTTATCTTATCAAAATAAGGTTGTATTAAATAGTTCATAATCACTTCAGCAAATCAAAGGATTCGTTTCAAAGATTCAATTACAGAGGGGGAGTGGATCAAAAAGTGTGCTGATACTATTTTGTGCTACAGGTAACACCCTGATATTACACCGCAATTCTTAATCTAAGCGGAAATACGTGGAGTATATCTGATTTTAACCGTTAAGCTTCAATATAGGGAGATCACAAATAATCAAAAGAGGGGAGCACGGATGAAAAGATTATTCCTTTTCTTGATTTTATTGTGTGGAATCACAGTTTTAGGTTTGCCGCTTAGTGAAGCGAGAGCCCAAACCCCAGATACCATATGTGGTGTCAATGTATCGGAATTCCCCCCGGCAGGAAAAGATATAACCCGGTATACCTGTATCGTGGATGGTGATTCTGTTTTTGATAAATGGGTTTATGGTCTTGCGTTCGCCTGGGTCAATGCACCAAGTGGAAGGGTGTTTGAGGTATTAACAGATTATAAGAACTGTAGAAGAAATATATGTAATGTTGAGCGGGTAAGGGTGGTTACAGAGAGAGAAAACTACCGTGTTGTGGAATGGAAGGTATTAAATGACAGTGGCTCAACCCGTTATACGAATGAATATTTTCTATACCCTGATGCTGAACCCAAAGGGGTTATATTTAACTACATAGGCCCTGGTGAAGTAGATGATATGGAGGGGGAGTGGTCGGTTTTCGCGGATCGTTCTTTTTCTGGCCGGACTCTTTTACGCTACATAGTCAAATTAAATCCGGAGACTGTTTTTACGGATGCAGCCAAGGATTTCGTTCATAGAAATCTGGAGTGTCTTTTGTCAGGTTTAAGAAACTGGGCAGAGCAGGATTCATCTCTCGTGGCAGAGCAGGATTTCTCTCTCGTCATCCCGAGCGTAGCGAGGGATCTCGAGATTGCGGAGCCTGTCCTGAACGTGGAGAAGGATCTCCTTCGGGCCTCCTCGCAATGACGACTTTGTCATCCCCGTGAAAACGGGGTGCGGGAATGACGGGGTGTACGGGGATGACGGAAGGCTCGCAATGACGTTCTACGTCATTCCGAGGGAGCGAAGCGACCGAAGGAATCTCAACGCGAGATTGCTTCGTCGCCTTCGGCTCCTCGCAATGACGGAGGGTTCGCAATGACGGGGGCGCTCGCAATGACGGAGGGTTCGCAATGACGGTAATCATAAGGGGCATTATGAACAAAGCTTCAGGCGTTTTTCTTCTTATCATTGCTCTTGGTTTCACAGCGTGCAGCAAGCAGGCTGAACCGCCATCAATTAAGAGATTTTCCAATCCCAAATATCAGGAGGATATGACAAGAAGGCAGCAGCTCTGCAGCCAGGTAACCATAAATCCGGGTAGGGCCATTGCTGCTGAAATGCGGGTTACCCTTTTTAACTGTTTGAACTATGACGGGTCTCTTAATGATCTTGCTCCATTAATAATGGATAATGAGCTTTTTGATTCCCTTAACAGTGTAATGTCGAGTGGTGATTCAGACACATTGCGAGACGTACTAGGTTCAATAGACGAGGAGAAGATAATCCAGCTTCTTCCATTTATGGCTGAAATTCTCAAGCGTAACGTGATACCCAATATTGTTCCTGTCGTGAGCAAGGTTGTCGGGGATCTTTCCGAAAATGGGGTGCTCCGGCCCATGCTTCCCTCTATTACGTCGATGTTCCAGAGCGCATATTTTGAATTTGCCGCCAGATCTTCGTCATCGGCCATAAGTAGTGGCGCGATGGGGATATTGATGAAGAGGCTTAGCAGCTGGCTTTTGAGCTCCGATGAAGGCACCTTGATTTACAAAAAGCTTTTATTGGAACTTCAGAGTGTATTCAGGGAAAGGGAGGTATTGACCCCGCTGCTTCCGTTTGCCAATGATGTTTTAACATCCGGTGCAATTGGCCCGTTAGTTCAGGGTCCCTATCCCGATCCCCAGAATGAACCAAACAGGTTAAAGGATCTCTTAACGCATCCACTCGATCCGATCGTTAAGCTTACAAATCTTGTTCATACCTTAAACCGGCCCAACAACAGATTTTTACACAGCCTTAAGGTTAGTTTTCTACAGTATGAGACCTTGATAAAAAAGGCTGTTGTTGAGGAGCTGAGAAGAAAATTTATTGAACGGATTCATGGAATGATGATTGAAGATTTGACTGAGAGTGATTTCAGGCGCTTTTTCACCGAGCGTGGATATTCGTACGATAGTGGCAGGATGCAGGTAAAAGATATTTTGAATCTCTTTTTCTGTTATTTCGATGCCTTTGCGACCAACCAATGCCCCTCGGGGTTCAGACAATATATTAACGACGTCGGTGGTTTAAAATTCATACTCAGTCAGTTTGACAGGGATTTGAGCCAGAATGAAAACTTTATAAATGATCTGGAGGAGGGCCTTTTCCTTAACTTACAGGATGAATATACAGATTTTGTGAATAAATATACGCAGCACTATTCCTCCTATCTGGACCAGGAGGGTGGCATAAGAGAGATGGTGGAGGATTTTATTCACAACTTCGCCCTTCTTGCTCTTGATGAAAACAAGACGATGAATCAGATCCTTTACGGCGCGTGGGATGATGCAATCTGGAGATACTACAGGGTAGATCTTGGATTCCTGGAGCTCTGGAATCAGATAGTCGATAAAATAAAGTCTCTGGAGTTCGATACTGATATGAATTTAGCCGAAGAAATTATAAAGGAGATTGGGAAAAATCCACCGGGTGCCAGTGATGACGGAGATTCAATCCTGAAAACAATTTTCGAGGAATTTGAACTTGTAAAGTATCTTGAAGAGGTCTCCTGCAGGGAGGGGACGTGCAAGACATTAAGGGAGTGGATCATTTCATACTACCTGCCTCAGGTCAGGGAGGTTCCATCCGACCCCCTCTCTCCCCCCGCCTGGTCAAATGAGGATCTCGACTTTACGCATGATGTTCTAAGAACACTTCCGGCGCTTGAGGTGCTTGTCACAAATGGCACCAGCAGCAATGGAAAGATTTTGCATGCTCTGCATCAGTATAATTCGGAGACTTACCCCCTCTTTAAGGATCTTGTTTCCCTTATCGAATTCGCTCGCAATGAAGAGTTTATTCAAAAGCTAAGACCGTTGCTGATTTCGGCAATTGATAGCGGCTTGTTTGAGGCATTTCTCCTTGTTGAACAGAGGTGTCAGGATTCCCCGTTTATGTGCTGGTCCAAGAAGGTTTTCGCCTCACAAGGGCTATTTGATCTTGTGCGACCCCAGCAGGATGATAATTTAGAAACATCCCTTATTAATAATATTATTTTATTAATTAGGACATTGGTTGATAGAGAGGCGCTACCCTTAACGGGTGAGTTTTTAAGGGTGACCGCCGAGGCTGTCGACAGTGTGCCTCAGGAGGAGCTTGATAGGTTCCTGTTGGGACTAAATGATCTGCTTACAGCAGAAATGTCCATGACAAATAATCACCCGCTTGGAAAATTTACCAGAGAGCTGGGTGAGATGATTGAAAGGGAGGATTTTCAAAGGTTGATTGCCTCCCTTGATAGAATAAATCGCGCAGGAAATCTGCAGCCGATGTTAAACTATATTTCTAATCAGATAGATAATGGTAATGCCGAGAAGATTTTAAGATTTGCGTTCAGACTTATTCACGAGATGGAATAATGAGAACATTAAATAATAACGTCACTGCGAGCCCTTCGTCATTGCGAGGATACCCGTCATTGCGAGGATACCCGTCATTGCGAGCGCATTCGTCATTGCGAGCGCATTCGTCATTGCGAGCGAAGCGAAGCAATCTCTCCGTCATTGCGAGCGAAGCGAAGCAATCTCTCATTGAGATCCT
>Ga0155587_1117_pt2 | contig 13022 bp, 14 predicted proteins | sample RifCSPhighO2_12_FD_107244 | JGI IMG/M metagenome (GOLD analysis project Ga0155587, IMG submission 107244) | Deltaproteobacteria bacterium RIFCSPHIGHO2_12_FULL_43_9
TGTCGAGTAGATCGACAAAAGAAGCGGACAATCCAATCATGTCTACCTTGGAGTTTAATTCTTTCCTTAGGTTTAAGTTTTCTAATTTAAGTTCGAGAACCTCTTGTGCCCTTTTAACCGTTGAAATTACATCAATACGTTTTAGTGGCTTGGTCAAAAAATCATACGCGCCAAATTTCATGGCTTCTACGGCGGTGGGGATAGACCCATAAGCGGTTACCAGTATTACCTCGTGGGTCGTTGTCCTCCGCTTGATTTGTTTCAGGAGTTCAATCCCGTCGAGCCCCGGCATCTTCAGATCTGTGATGACGATTGTTGGAGAGTGATCATTTAATTTTACCAGGGCATCACTTGCCGAATGAGCAATTTGTATGTCGGAGGTCAGATCCAATAAAATCCTCTTTAGGGATTCGCAGTTTGGTGGCTCGTCATCAACAAGTAATATTCGATGCTTCATTGTTGGTTAACTGGGAGTTGTATGGTAAATCTACTCCCCTCCTTCATAGAGGGATTATACTTTATTTCACCTTTATGTGCTTCTATGATCTGCTTTGTTAAAGCAAGACCAAGACCTATGCCATCCCTCTTCGTAGTATAGAATGGCAAAAATATTTTCTCTATGTTTTCCGTTAGAACACCCGGACCTTGATCCTGGACGGAAATTTCTACATGGCCATTCATGATTCTGGCTTCCAGGTTTACGCAATCCCCCTCTTTGGAAACATCCAGTGCATTCGTGAGGAGGTTTAGAATAGCCTGCCGTATCTGTCCGGGATCTATGAAGAGCTGCGGGAGGCTACCCTTCGCTTTTAAATTCAGGATTACCCCCTTAAATGAAAACTGTGGTCTGATAATGACATCAATTTCCCTGAATAATTCATCGAGCGATGTTGCTTTGATCTGGGTTTCAGGTGGGCGGGTCATCTGTAGATACTGTTCAGTTACGCTCTCCAGATGATTTACCTGTTCCCGGATCGCTTCAAGAAGGGATTGGAGTTCGTTTTCTGACAGGCCCTTTTTGTTTAAGATTCTGTCAATTAGATACTCCGCGTTTAATCCTATGGAATTCAGTGGATTTCTGATCTCATGCGCGACCTGGGCGGCAAGTTTTCCAACCGCTGCAAGTCTTTCGGACTGTAAAAGTCTCTCTTCCATTAATATTTTTTCAGAAACGTCCTCGCAAAGGGTTATAACGCCATCTATAGCGTCATTGCGAGGAGCGAACCTTGTTCGCGACGCGGCAATCTCACCGGGATTCCCCGGCTTCATCTGCTCATAGAGTGGAGCAAGCAGTATATTAAGTTTTCTCTCCCCTGCTTTTATTGTCGGAAGCGTTCTCTCACTTCCAGATGACAAGACATCCCTGATTCCATTAATCCAGTCATTTTGTTCGGAAATGAATGGAATTTGTGAAACGGGGAGTCCGGCCAAAGTAGTGTTTATTCCCCAAAGCTTGTGAAAGGCATTATTTGTCAGTGAAACGATTTCACTTTTTGTAATTACAATTATGCCTAAGGTTACAGAGTTTAGGATCTTTTCTGAATGGAGTGCCACGAATCTAAGCCTTACAATCTCCCCCTGAAGTTTATGATAAGAGGTGCTTCGCTCCCTCCATTTTGCTTCACGGTCACTGAGTGCCAGAGCCATTCTGTTATATTCCCTTATTAAACTTATTATCTCTTTTGATCTTTTTGCTGTAATTCTTTTGTCCGGGATTTCCCCTTCAGATATTCTTTTCAGGTCACATTCAAGTTCTTTAAGTGGAGAGAGGGAATGGATGATATCCATTGCGGCAATTAAGCCGATTAAAACGATGATAAAGACAAATAGTGGCGTATTATTCCCGAGTAATATTGCCGCTACGGAAAATATTGTTATTAATGCGGTACTTATAAGCAGTCTTGTCGAAAGCGTGTGACCTTTCATCAGGAGTCCGTGATTCTGATGACACGGTGGTTAAGACTGTCAGCAATCCATAGAAATCTTGTGGTGCCTGATACAACCTCAAAAATCCCTCTTGGCGTATTGAATCTATTTGGTCCAACTCCAGAGCCACCATCGAATCGTGAAAGCTGGCCAATCACTGTTCCAGCGGGCGCATTACAAGCCGTCGGAATAGAATCAAATCTAATTAATCTGTTGTTTTTTGTGTCTGAAACCCAAACCCTCGTTCCATCACTAAACATATCGAATGGATAATTCAGGTTATTATTATTTGGGGTTCCGGATTTATTTCCGGGCACCTGATTAACGAAGCGTTTATTAAACGCAGTTTGCCCGATACACCCTATTGCGACACTACTCGTTGATCCATCGGCGTTAGCAACCAAAGGCCAGACATTATAAACCAGGACCCTACTATTATTTTGGTCGTCTATAAAAAAGTTCGTTCCGGTTAGGAACACAGAAGATCCCGCTGTAAATGTTATTTTTGGGGTTCCAGTGGAAATCCCCTCAGTAAAAAGAGAATTTGAATCGGGATCTGGTATCCCATCGTCGTCGACATCATCATTATTATTGTTTATGGAATTATAAACAAATGGATCGTCACTACTCCCTGGTTCTATCTCCTGTCCAACAACCAGATTTGCGTCTGCCCCATTTGCCGGGGTAAGGGTGTTCCAGACGAGAATCCTGTTGTTTCCGGAATCAGCAATGATGAGTCTGCTATTTACTGTATCTATGAAAACACCCACCGGTTCTTTAAGTGTATTTTGATCAGGTTTATTCCCCCCTTGATTTGGAAGATTGTCATTAAAAAAATTTCCATCCAGATCATCGTCATCCTGCCCCAAGACTATATTTGCGTCCTGCCCGTTAGCTGTTGGGAGAGAGGTCCAGATTAGAACGCGATTATTTCCGGTATCGGCAACAGCCACGGTTGTACCTGCCACATGAACGCCTTTGGGTTGCTTGAGGGTGTCTGCATCTGGATCACCATCGCGGTTTTCTTTGCCTGATGTAAAATTCACCTGACCCAAAACAAGATTTGCGTTGTCGTTTGCAGTCGGGGTAATCGTGTCCCAGCGAAGAACGCGGTTATTTTTGGTGTCTGCCACGTATATCCTGCTGTTTGTTGTATCTATTGTGACATCCCATGGCTCATTCAGGGAGTGGGCCGCGACACTTTTCCCTCTGTTCGCTTTATTCTCGGAGAATCCACTCTGACCAATGATGATCGTTTGGGAAGCAGCCGATGTTTTCCCAAGTCGCCCCGCGCATGAGCCGATAAAAGCGGAAAATATTATGAACAACGATAATAAGGAGAAAAATTTAATCCCTGTTTTAAACATTTTCTAAGCCCCTTAGGTGAAATAAAGGGTACGAATGCCAATAAATAGTAACAGACCAGCCAAAATCCTAGCAAGAATCCTTGGGCTTGCCCTGTGAGATATCGCAACCCCGAATTTAGCTACGAGAAGGATGGTAATGCCTGTGATCAAAAGCACTCCGACATGAATATAACCTAATGTATAAGTTGGAAGGCCGGCTCTTTGCCACCCATTGAAAACATAACCCGCGGCTCCACTCAGAGATGCAACTGCCATAAAGAGTGTAGATGTTCCGACGGCCTTGGGGTAGGGGACTTCAAGGAAAAGTATTAATAGCGGAATCATCATCGATCCGCCACCAATCCCCAGCAGTCCGGAGAAAAACGATACCGAGAACCCTATTACAATTGCCTTGGTCCAGAGGATTCTATCGTAAATCTGCTCCCCAGGCTCGGTTATCTGGAATATCAGGATATAAATTCCAATAAGACTGACAATCATTCCAAACAGTCTATGAACAATTATAGGATCCCAGCGGCTTCCGGCCAGAGCGCCAAACTGTGCCCCAAAAATACCTGAGACTACGATTGCTGTTGCGATTTTTGGGTCAAATGAGCGCATCTTAATGTGAGATGCCGTGGTGGCAAGTGAGGCGATAAAGGCGATTCCAAGGCTTGTTCCAAGTGCCATTGGTGTTGCCAGTTCAACTGCAATCCCCTCCTTCATGAAGAGATAAAGGAGGGTGGGGACCAGAAATACCCCCCCACCTATACCAAATAACCCGGTCAAAAATCCTACTAAACCACCTATAATGAGTAATTCTGTCAGAAGGGAAATTGAAAATTCCATTCCTTCAAGCTAAGCCAAAAGCCTTGGTATTTCAATTGCTTTTGCTTGATTCGTTTCTTGACACCCCACTTTTCATTCTTGTACCCTCCATTCACGATTCTTTCCGGAATTTAGTGGAACCTGACTATCGTCATCCTGAGCCGAAGGCGAAGGATCTCCTGCTAAGTTGTGAAGAGATCCTTCGCCTTCGGCTCAGGATGACGGCCAAGTCGCCTTATTAAGGTAAGGTTACGCTTCGCTAAAAAACAGAAAGAGCCCCATTCACAGCTGATGGAGCATAAAATTATGCGGATAAATATCCATGAAATTCCCCCATCCGGGAAGGATTATTGTCTGACAAAGGCGGATTCCTGGGTAGCAGAGGTGATAAATAGGGCGGGTTTTGAATGTTATGATAATTTCAGCTCTAGAATACACGTGGTTCGCAACAGGGATAATGTAGTTTTTAGTGGGACAATGAATGGTGGGATCAAGCTTATCTGCTCCAGATGTTGTGAACCTTATTCATTTGTAATAGATAGGGATTTTTTATCAACGTATTGCAGATATTATGAAAGGCGGGGGGCCATTCGCGAAGAGGTAAAATTAACCAAAGGGGATCTGGATTTAACATTCTTCAATGGAGAAGAGATAGATCTGGCAGAGCTGCTAAATGAGCAACTGCAGCTTGCTATGCCCTATCGCCCGGTTTGCAGGGAGGATTGCAAAGGGATCTGCTCATACTGTGGTAAAGATTTGAATTTTGGAGATTGTAATTGCGAAAAGAGGAATTGGGGGCTTAAACTCTCCTCCCTTTTAAGTAATGTTACCCCGGGGAAAGCCGGGATCCAGGATTAAAATTATTTCCATTCCGGCTTTCACCGGAATGGCCAGGGGAAAAATTTATGCCGGTACCAAAACGTAAAACCTCAAAAAGGGTAAAGAGAAACAGAGCCTCACATCGTGCTCTTCAGGCCCCAAATTATAAAAAATGTCCACAATGTTCAGAACCTATTTTGCCACACCGAGTATGCTCAGCGTGCGGTTTTTATAAAGGTAAAGAAATTTTCACTCCCGAAATTTAATTAAATTTTTTAAAAAGTTTATTCATCTCATTTGAAGGAATATTTGGAGTATTGTGACGTGGAGACGGAAAGGGGAACAACGGTGATTAGAACAAAAATATTGGGTACGGGTTCCTATCTTCCCCCTAAAGTGGTGACAAACGCGGATTTTGAGCATCTGATTGATACTACAGATCAATGGATTATCGATAGAACTGGAATAAAAGAGAGGCGCATCGCTGAAAAAGGGACCTGGTTAAGCGATATCGCGATTGAGGCCTCAAGAAGCGCCATTGAAATGGCAAAGATCGATCCCAAAGAGATAGATTTATTAATCCTTACCACATCAACACCAGATCAACCCCTTCCTCCAACGGCGATAAGGGTTCAGGAAAGACTGGGATTAAAAAATGGTGCTGCGTTTGACCTTCAGGCAACCTGTTCAGGCTGGCTCTACGGGGCTGCCTTGGCAGATCAATGTATTAAAACAGGCTTTTGTAGACATGCCCTGATTATTGGCGCAGAAATCATGACCGGTGTGGTGGACTACAGCGATCGTTCAACCTGTATACTCTTTGGTGATGGTGCTGGCGCGGTTGTTCTGGGCAGAAGCGAGGATGAGAGCGGCTTTTATTCACATCATCTCTACACAGCCGGGCAATTTATGGATGTTGTTGAGATTGCTGGGCCTGGTGTAATAAATCCCAATACCCACGAAAATCTGGAAGCCAAATTACATTTTGTGAAGATGAAGGGTAAGGAGCTTTTTAAGGAGGCTATCCCAAGACTGGTCTCATCAAGCAGGGAGGCGCTTGAGGTAAATCACTTAACCATAGAAGATATTTCCCTATATATTCCCCATCAGGCAAATCTGAGAATAATCGAGGCTGTGGCAAGGCGATTATCCATCCCGATGGAGAAGGTCTTTATTAATCTCGATCGTGTTGGGAACACCGGTTCAGCATCTCTTCCAATAGCGATTGATGAAATTAACAGGCAGAATAACCTGAAAAAAGGTGATTGGTTACTTTTAGCGACCATAGGTGCCGGTTTAACCTACGGGGCTTCAGTTATAAAATGGTGATCTATGTTTGAAAGGGTTGGTTGCGTATTTCCAGGTCAGGGCTCCCAATATATTGGGATGGGAAAATCCCTCGCGGCGCAATTTAAAATCGCCAACGATTCATTTGAAGAATCGAATTCATATCTAGGCTTTGACCTGAAAAAGATTATTTTTGAGGGGCCTGAAGAAAAACTTAAACTAACAGCCATCCAGCAACCCGCTATTCTCACGACCAGTATTGCAATCTGGAGAGTACTTCAGCAGGAGAGACAATTTAATCCGATTTTTGTCGCCGGTCACAGCTTAGGAGAGTACTCCGCGCTGATTGCGTCTGAGGCTCTTACTTTCGGGGATGGTGTTAAACTCTCTCACCTTCGTGGCACCGCTATGCAGGAAGCTGTACCGGTTGGTCGTGGTTTAATGGCGGCAATTTTAGGTCTTGAGGCAGATTGCGTAGGTGATATTTGTAAGCAGGCATCAGCGGAAGATGAAATAGTGGTTCCGGCCAATCTCAATTCGTCTCTACAGATAGTTATATCCGGCGATTCAAACGCAGTTCAGAGGGCCCTCGACTTGGCAAAAAAGGTGGGAGCAAAGAGGGCAATCCCTCTTTCAGTCTCTGCTCCTTTCCACTCTCCATTAATGAAACCCGCAGCGGAGAGAATGAAAAAGGCTTTTAATGAAATTGACTTCCATTCACTAAAAACACCATATATCTCCAATGTTGATGCCAACTTACACGCCGATTCAGACGGGATTAAAGATAGGTTGATTGAACAGATTACAGCCCCTGTTCTCTGGGATTCATCTATGAGAACGATTTTAGGTTTAAACTGCCACGAAATTCTAGAAATTGGTCCTGGAAACGTGCTAACTAATCTGTTTCGGCGTCTTGAAGGTGCGCCAGAGGTTAAAAGCCTTGACACACTGGAGTCCCTTTTATCTTTTGTGAACGGGAAGGTTTAAATGGGTTTTTCAGATAAAATAGCGATTGTCACAGGTGGTTCCAGAGGAATCGGAAGGGCGATTACCCTCTCTTTGGCTAAAGAGGGGGCAACGGTTGTGTTATCTTATAAATCGAACATCCAGGCAGCTGAAGAAACGGTTAATTTATCAAAAGAGTTTTCTGGAAGGGTATTGGCAAAGCAGTGGGATATAGGAAGGTTTCAGGAGACACAGGATGTTATAGCCGATGTGGAAAAGGAGCTTGGCAAGGTAGATATCCTCATAAATAACGCGGGGATTACAAGTGATAATCTTTTTATGAGGATGAAAGAAGAGGAGTGGGATAAGGTTATTGAGACCAATTTAAAGGGTGCGTTTAACTGCTGCAGAGCCGTTATTCGCGGGATGGTTAAGCGCAGGTTTGGAAGGATCATCAATATCTCATCAATAGTTGCGGAGTCCGGGAATCCTGGGCAGGCTAATTATTGTGCAAGCAAGGCAGGGGTGATCGGGTTAACACGTTCTCTTGCACTGGAGCTTGCTTCAAGGCAAATTACTGTTAATGCTGTTACCCCCGGGTTTGTGGCAACAGATATGACTGATGCCTTAACGGAGGAACAGAAGAAATTATTAATATCGAAGATTCCGATGGGGCGGGTTGCGGATCCAAATGAGATTGCGAGTTTGGTGACCTATCTTGCTTCTGAAGGTGCAAGCTATATCTCCGGTCAGACAATCGGAGTTAATGGCGCGTTATTTACTTAAGGAGGAGAAAATAAGTGGCAACAGTAGAAGAAAGAGTGAAAAATATTATTGTTGATCAGCTTGGAGTTGAGACAAACACAGTAAAGCCCGATTCTAAGTTTATTGACGATCTTGGGGCTGATTCTTTGGATATTGTTGAGTTGGTTATGGCGATGGAAGAAGAATTTGGCCTTGAAATCTCAGATGAGGATGCTGAAAAGATCAGAACCGTTCAGGATGTCATAAAATACATAGAGGCTCGTACAAATTAATTAGGAGCTGAAAAGTGCCTGGTAATAGACGAGTTGTAGTTACCGGTCTTGGGGCTGTAACACCACTGGGAAATGCCATTGATGAAACATGGGAGCATCTCATTGCGGGTAAATCCGGCATTACCAGGGTTACGGTTGCTGATACCGACGATCTTCCCACGAAGATAGCCGGAGAGGTCAAGGGCTTTAATCCAGCCCTCTATGTTTCTCATAAGCAGGCCCGGCGGATGGACCGCTATACCCAGTATGGTTTGGCGGCCGCGATTCAGGCAGTGAAAGATTCAGGGCTTGAGTTCACTGATAAAAAACTCGCCCAGCGTACGGGGGCTTCAACAGGTGTTGGATTAGGGGGATTACCACTATTCGAGGCGACCCATAAAATGATGATCCTCGAGGGTCCCAAAAAGGTGAGCCCTTTTTTCATCCCATCAATAATCGCGAATATGGTTTCAGGTTACATCTCTATGCATTTTGAAATCCATGGCCCAAATCTGTGTCAGACCACAGCCTGTGCCGCCGGTTCACACGCGATCGGTGAAGCATTTCTTCTGATACGACACGGTATCGCGGATGTGATGATAACCGGTGGGGCGGAAGCCTGTTTAAGCAGATGCGGAATAGCCGGGTTTAACGCGATGCGAGCCCTTTCCACCAGGAATGACGAACCACATAAAGCAAGCAGGCCCTTTGATAGAGACAGGGACGGTTTTGTTATGGGGGATGGAGCAGGAATTTTAGTGTTAGAGGAGCTTGAGCTCGCTAAACGACGTGGTGCAAGAATATATGCCGAGGTCGTAGGTTTTGGAATCTCATCCGATGGACAGCATATAACATCACCAGTACTGGATGGTGAATGGGCTGCCTATTGCATGGATCAGGCAATAGAGTGCGCGGGTATTTCTCCGGCACAGATCGGATACGTCAACGCGCATGGAACAGCAACCGATGTGGGAGATATTGCGGAAACAAGGGCATTGAAGAGAACATTTAAGGAGCATGTGAACAACCTGAATATAAGCTCTACAAAATCAATGACGGGGCATCTGTTAGGCGCGGCAGGTGGTGTTGAGGCCATATTCACGGTACTCTCCATTTTCAAAAACATAATTCCGCCGACGATCAACCTCGATAATCCGGATCCGGAGTGTGATCTCAACTACACACCACATCATCCTGTTAAGAAAGATATCGAATACGCCATGTCGAACTCTTTCGGGTTTGGCGGAACAAACGCCTCATTGGTATTTAAAAGGTATGAAGCCTGATGTCATCCACGAAAATCCTCATTGCAAGTGATCATGCCGGGCTAGAGTTAAAAAATAAAATAATTGAGAGTGTAAAAAACAAAGGAGTTGTGCTTGAAGATTTAGGAACATACAACACCGACTCCGTTGATTATCCCGATAAAGCGGTAGAGCTCTCTAAAAAGATAACCAGCAATGAATTTAGCAGGGGCATTCTAATATGCGGCACAGGGATTGGCATGAGCATAGTTGCCAATAGATTTCCAGGGGTGCGCGCAGCCCTGGTTCAGGATCCTTACTCTGCAAAAATGGCCCGTGAACATAACGATGCCAATGTCCTGGTTTTGGGAGGCAGGGTTGTAAAGCCCGAAATCGCGATGGAACTGGTAGATATCTTTCTGAATACCAAATTCGAAGGTGGTAGGCATCAGCAGAGGGTCGATAAAATAAATAAAATCGGTTTAGGTAAAAAAGGTGAATAACTTAAAAAAGGTCGATCCAGATATTTTTAACGCAATCGAAAAGGAATTAGACCGCCAGGAGTATGGCCTCGAACTAATTGCCTCGGAAAATTATGTGAGCCGCGCGGTTTTGGAGGCTCAGGGGTCAGTCCTCACAAATAAATATGCTGAAGGCTATCCCGGAAAAAGATATTACGGCGGATGCGAATATATAGATATCGTCGAAGATCTCGCGATAAGCAGGGTAAAAAAGCTTTTCAACGCCGAACATGCCAATGTGCAGCCTCACTCAGGTTCCTCCGCGAACCTGGCGGTTTATCTGGCGGCAGCGCAGCCCGGTTCAAATATTCTAGGTATGGATTTAACCCACGGGGGGCACCTGACCCATGGTTCCAAGGTAAATTTTTCCGGATTTCTTTATAATGTTGTCTCCTATGGGGTTGAAAAGGAAAATCACCGGATTGACTACAATCAGGTACGTGATCTTGCCAAAAAGCATAAACCGAAATTGATTGTCGCCGGGGCCAGCGCGTATCCACGCGAAATAGATTTCAAAAAATTCCGTCAGATTGCCGATGAAGTCGGGGCACTATTGATGGTCGATATGGCGCATATTGCAGGTCTCATTGCTGTTGGTATTCATCAATCACCGATCCCACATGCGCAATTTGTTACCTCCACAACGCATAAAACACTCCGCGGACCCCGCGGTGGACTGATTCTATGCAAGGAAGAGTTCGCAAAGATTGTAAATTCAAAAATCTTTCCCGGAATCCAGGGTGGACCTCTCGAACATATAATCGCTGCCAAGGCTGTTTCATTCAAAGAGGCTCTTCAACCAGATTTTAAAAAATATCAGGAACAAATCGTAAAAAATGCGAAAGCACTTGCTGAGGAGCTAAAAAAATGTGGATTGGATCTGATCTCCGGTGGCACCGATACTCATTTGGTCCTTGTAGACCTGACTAAAACCAGGGTTACAGGAAAAGAGGCCGAAGAGGCACTAGGAAAAGCGGGCCTTACCGTCAACAAAAACACAATTCCATTCGAAACCAAAAGCCCGTTTATAACCAGCGGAATAAGAATCGGCACCCCCGCGGTTACGACGCGCGGGATGAAAGAACCAGAAATGAAACAAATAGCAAAATGGATTTGTGACGGGATAGGGTCTAATCAAGACAACAAAAAACTCAAACAAATACATATACAGGTTAAAGATTTATGCAAGAAGTATCCAATCTACAGAAATTTACCGTAGTTTTGTCATTCCGGCGGAAGCCGGAATCTATAAAATTCGCGCTAGATCCCGGCTTCCGCCGGGATGACAGAGCCGTCATTGCGAGCGAAAAAAGCCTTTAGCCCCCAGGCGAAGCCGTGGGGGGCAGCAATCTCTAGAGGCACATGAAGATGAGATCACAAAAGCTTGGAAAAAACATTTCAGAAGTTGAAATTTTAAATATCTCTGTTTTTGGGATATGGATTTACGTTAAAGGGAAAGAATATTTTTTGGATTTTGAAAACTATCCATGGTTCCAAAATGCAAAGATTTCTCAAATTCTAAACGTAGAATTGCTTCATAATAACCACCTTAGTTGGCCTGATCTGGATATAGATTTAGATGTAGAAATCCTTGAGACTCCCGAGAAGTATCCTTTGGTCTATAAATAAGAAAATTGCAGTAATTATCATAACTCAAGCTTCGATATTAATGGTTGAAATGAAATGTAAAGGTTTGATTTACATACTATTTAATGGTATCTACCCCCTCATTCTCATATCAATTGGGGAATATGTTCTATGCGGTGTCCGGCTTGTCAGAGTCTCAATAATACCGTTGTAGATAGCAGGCTCAACAAGGAAGGGAATTCCACCCGCCGAAGAAGAAATTGCGACAACTGCCAGCATAGATTTACCACGTATGAACGGGTTGAAGAGACCTCATTAATGGTTGTAAAGAAGGATGGGCGACGTGAGCCATTTGATCGCCAGAAGTTATTAAATGGTCTTCTTCGCGCGTGTGAAAAATGTGCTGTTTCAATGGACCAGATCGAGAATCTGACCAATGAAATAGAGCTATCTCTGCAGGAGAAGGGGGAAAAAGAGGTTCCAAGTTCAGCTATTGGTGCAGAGGTAATGAAACGATTACGGGAGCTGGACGAAGTAGCATATGTAAGATTCGCTTCAGTTTACAGGCAATTTAAAGACGTGAATGAATTCATGATGGAAGTAAAAGAGATTATTAAGGATCCAAAGAGGGAGAATACATATATAACGACATCCTGAGTATCCGTCATTCCGAGCCGAAGGCGAGGAATCTCGCTCGCAATGACGATTTCGTCATCCTGAGCGAAAAAAGCCTTTAGCCCCCAGGCGAAGCCGTCGGGGGGAAGGATCTCTTAGTTCTTTGAAAGTGGTCTATTTATGGGTGGGGAAATAATTAGCCATTCTTCTTTTCTTATGAGAAGAGCCGTTGAACTGGCGCTGAAAGGGGCTGGTTGGACAAGCCCCAATCCATTAGTCGGCGCGGTTGTTGAAAAGAATGGAAGAATAATCGGCGAGGGTTATCATAAAAAGTGGAAGACAAACCATGCCGAGGTCAACGCGCTTGAGAGCTGCGTTGAATCACCGGAAGGGTCAACCCTTTATACGACGTTAGAGCCATGTAGCAGATTCGGTTTCACGCCACCCTGTATTGAGAGAATCAAGGAATCAAAAATAAAAAAGGTGATTATCGGAGCCCTTGATCCCACGTTGAATAACGAAGGGGTAGAGGGGCTTAAAACCTCCGGAATAGAGGTAATCCTCCTCGATGATTTAGAATCGAAAAGATTAATCAGACCTTTTGTGACTCATAGAACACAAAATAGACCATTCGTAACAGTCAAGATTGCCTCTACCCTGGATGGCAAGGTTGCGACAAAAACCAAAGAATCAAAATGGATTACCGGTGAGGATGCCCGTAGAGAGGGGCATAGACTAAGGCATCAGTCAGACGCGATTCTGGCAGGTGTTGGAACTGTTATCTCCGATAACCCCATTTTAACAACGAGATTTTTTGCGGGTGACACGGAAATCCATCACCCGATACGTGTTATTCTAGACAGCAAATTGAGAATCCCGCTTGCCTCA
>Ga0155587_1125_pt2 | contig 12995 bp, 14 predicted proteins | sample RifCSPhighO2_12_FD_107244 | JGI IMG/M metagenome (GOLD analysis project Ga0155587, IMG submission 107244) | Deltaproteobacteria bacterium RIFCSPHIGHO2_12_FULL_43_9
CCGTAATTGTCAGGACCGAAGCGAAAGAGCCATATATATTTGACTGCCTGTTGAAACTGAAAAATCAAAAGCCACCCCCATTTAATACGGAGAGGGTTCATTCAAGTGACAATAATTGTTATTTATTACCCCAAAATGAATTTTCAAATTGAATAAAGGCTGTAATTTTAGATGGTTGACTCCATAGCTCGCCTGGCATAGTATGTGCTTCTTTTTTGGGCACAAGAACGAGAGGGAAGGTTTCGGTATGAAAAAGGTTTTTTTATTTTTTGTAGTGTTCTTTTCAATAATGAGTTTGGTCAATCCCGGCTTTACTCAGGGAACAACCACTACCATTACAGCCGAGGGGATTACAGAGCCCGAAAACCCCAACAAAAACTTCCTCTCCTTGTCATCTGCGTCAATGTTTAAGTTTGGTCCAAGCCTCATATTTTCAAGGGACTTTGAAAATAATAGCCATTTTGCATGGGGAACAGGGTTTGGATATTTTGGATCTATGAATTCGCCTACCGGGGACATACCAGTTATGACAATACCCGCATTTGTTACATTTTATCCCACAACACATGCGCTCCGTTACTTTATGTCCGCCGGTTCATATTTTGTATTCCCTGACGACAGAGAAAAAAAACAAAACCTGGGCTTTGTTTATCCTTGCGCGACGGGTGAATATGGATCTGAAATCAGGGTTAAGGGTTTTTTATTTCAATTTGCTTTCGGTGCTGCAGCAGACTTTTCATATGACATCACTGGTGCAATTCTTCCCTATTTGAGATTAGCAATGGGGGTAGCTTTCTAATGAAAAAAAATATTCTCTACTCCATTATATTTGTTGCATTAATTATACCGGCAGATCGCGTTTACTCTGAAGATGCCGAGTCTTCGTTGAGTGCTGCAAATAATTCAGAAAAGCAATATGACAGAAAAAATATGTTAATATTTGCAACCCCCCCTGCATATGGTGGATTTGGATTTGAGTATTTGAGGTATCTAAATAGCGGTAATTCGATTTCCTCAAGCATAGGAATAGGATTTAGTAGTTTAGATGACCATTATAGTTATACTACCGAGACTCAATCATTGTCCTCTGGTATGCGAACTATCACGTATTTCTCTTACGATAACGATATAACTGCTCTTAGTTTTCCTCTGAGTATTGGACTTCACCCCGTAACAATCTGGAGGCTTACGCCATTCTTTAAACCTGGGGTAGCCTTTTTATTCCCATTACAGAATTTTAAATATTCAGACACAGATGTTGTTTATACGCTAGTGACGGCGGAGACAGGTCTTGAATTTACTAAGGACTTTTTCTCTATGCAGGTTGGAGTTGTAGCCGCCAGCGACTCTAAGGATGTGGTAAAAGGGATTGGTGCAAATAAAGACATAGATCTGGGTCCAGTTGTTAAGTTGGGTTTCCTCTTCTAATTATAGAACGGCCCTTCTCAACCTTGTGCTTAGTCCATCTATTCCCATTACAAGGACTAGGATAACTCCTACTACAATTGTAACGCTTTGATACTGGAATAGCCTCATGTATTGAACAAGCAGAAAACCAATTCCACCGGCACCGACGACTCCAAGAACGATTGCCACCCTTATATTGAGTTCGAATCTGAATAGTGTGTAGGAGATAAAATATGGGATTGCCTGTGGGAGGATTGCCCATCTTATTATTTCAAGCTTTGAAGCCCCCACCGATTCGAGAGCCTCTATTGGCCCCTTGTCCACACCCTCTATTGCTTCTGCGAAGAGCTTTCCTAGCATTCCGATGGAGTGTATCGCGAGAGCAAGTACACCGGGGAATGGTCCAAGGCCGACAGCTGAAACAAAGAAGAGGGCAAGGATGAGTGCGTCAATGGATCTATCCGCGTTAAATAAGAAGGTCATTGTTCTTACCAGCCAGCCGTCACCACAGATGTTTCGTGCGGCAAGGAATGAAATGGGGAGAGAAATAATTGCGGCAATTATTGTTCCCGCAAGCGCCAATTGTATCGTTATAACGGTCTGCACAAATACCGATCCCAAAATAGACCAGTTAGGTGGGTACATTCTTCTGATAAAATCCCACATGAAGGGGAGACCTTTTATGAGATTAGGGACTGAGAACTCTACTCCAGACATAGACCAGTATGTGGCGGCAAGGATCAAGGTGAGAATGATTAAACGTACAACCCTGCTTTTTTCCCTCTTGTAGGTTGGAATGTTGATTTTTGGCATTGTCATCGATTGAGATGTGCTCATATATCGTTATCCTCAATCTTATAAATATTTTCGATTTCCTCGTTGGTCAGCTTGTCATTTGGTCCGTCGAAAACAAGGGCACCCTTTTTAAATGCGATTATTCTTCTTGAATATCTCCTTGCTAATTCAAGCACGTGAATATTTACCAGAACGGTTATTCCTCTGTCTCGGTTGAATTTCTGTAAGAGCTGAAGAACAATCTCGGATAGTTTTGGGTCGAGTGATGCCATCGGTTCATCGGCCAAAAGTATTTCTGGCTCCTGGCAGACCGCTCTGGCAATTGCCACTCTTTGCTGCTGTCCACCTGAGAGCTGGTCGACCCGCTGCTCTATTTTATCTGACAGGCCCACCTCGCGCAGATAATAGGTTGCTAAATTAATATCATCCTGAGAATAGATGCCGGAGAGGGTTCTCCAGTGAGGGTTGTAACCAATTCTTCCGGTTAAAACATTATCAAGCGCCGAAATCTGCTTTACCAGATTAAACTGCTGAAAAATAAAACCTATTTTTCTTCTCAGTGCGATGCGCTCTTTATTTGGGATGGCTTTCAGGTCCTTATCCAGGACCCTCATTTTTCCTTCGGTTGGTGTGAGGGTACCATTTATTGTTCTAAGAAAGGTGGATTTCCCGGCACCACTTAAACCGATAATTGCTATAAACTCACCAGGTTCAATTTTAATTGAGACATTCTGAAGCGCGGTAACCTTTGGAGGGAATCTCTTTGTTACATTTGTGGCTTCGATAATGTTTATCAAGGGAGATCTACCTTTAATAGTCTTGCAGCCACACGAACAGGCTCATAGTCGGCAGCCGTTGCTGTTGTTAGGTAATCGATCCTGTAAAGATTCTTTAATACCGCCTGACCATCGGCATCATCTTTAAATGAAACGAGGGCATCAGTAACCTTTTGTACCACCTCTGGATTCTCTTTTTGAAATGAAATGGAGGTTGAGAGTGTGTCCCCGGGGATCGGTTTTGTAATATAGATGGGTCTTATCTTTTTCTGGTCATCACCTTTTAGGAGCTGGGTCCATGCGCCCCCAGTCCCTTCCGCGTCATTTGCGAACGTAGCTCCAGCCTTGGTCGTTCCATTGAGGATTGATAAAAGAAGTGCGTCGTGGCTTCCTGCGTATACCTGTTTGCTAAAGAATGTATCTGGATTTATTCCACTCTCAATTAAGCCGGCCTTTGGGAATATGTGTCCCGACGAACTGGATGGGTCTACCCAGGCGATTGTTTCCCCTCTCAAATCTTCAATTGTTTTGTATGGGCTGTCGGCCTTTACAACGATTGCGCTAAAGTAATAGGGGGTTCCATGTCTCACCGATTTTAATAAGACGACAGCGTTAGCCAGCCTTTCCGCCTGCACGTAACTGAATGGCGGGAGCCATGCGAAATCAATCTTTTGACTTCTGAGGGCTTCAATTAATGCCGTGTAATCTGTGGCGATGAAGGTTTTAAATTTATATCCGGTTCTCTTTTCCAGGAGTTTGGCAAGCGCGTCACCATTCGTCTGCACAACATCGGAATTCTCAGGTGGGTTAAAGCCCATAGTAAATACTTTGGTTCTGTTTTTTGTTTCTTTGGTGCAGCCAACTATTGGGAAAATCAAAAGGGTTAGAAGAAGAGATCTTATTAAGACTTTTGTCATAAGAACCGGCCTCCTAAATGAGAGTGACTCTCTGGAATGGAAAGAACCTACGAAGTCTACAACATGGGGTTGATAAGACGCTAGTCTTAAATACAAAAATTGGGCAACAAATGTGAAAAATTTTAGATTAGATATATAGCAGGTATAACTATCTGAAATTACTTGCCTAGTGGAGCGTTTCATGAATTTTGCACACTAGCGTCATTGCGAGCGAAGCGAAGCAATCTCTTCGGAGAGATTCCTTCGGTCGCTATGCTCCCTCGGAATGACGACTGCGCGCAAAATTTATGAAACGCTCTACCAGGTTTATGTTACATATTTGTCCGAACCCTAAATCTTAATGGTAGTGCTACTTTTAGATTTTTTTTCTTATAGGATATTGGGAGTGGTGGAAAAGGGGATGCGTCTTTTATGGCAGATATTACTAATTTATCTATTAATGCATTGCCAGAATGTTTTATTAAGTTAATGCCGCTTAATGTTCCATCCCTGTTTATGTCTATTTCTACAAGGGATGAGAGATCAATATTTTTCTTCTTCAAGGTGTAAGGGATGTAAAGATTGTTTTGGATTCTATTTTCCAGAATAATTCTATACTCAGCTAAAACATCCTTCTTGTTTCGGTAATTTGATGTGACTCTCCTCCTTTTTGGTCTCAATTCTCGATTTACGAATTTATTTCCAGTTAATTCAAAAAAAATGGAGGATGTTTGTACGGATTCTTCCCTATCCTTGATTGTGTATAGATTCGAATAATTAATTGGTACCAAAATAAGAAAAAGATGGATGAGGGTTGAAATTAAAATAAATATAAACAAATGATGATTTTTCATTCAAATGTTTGAGTAGGGAATTAGGATGGGGTTGTCAAGCAGGGATCAGTACTGCCTGCCTCCATGATGTTTCGCAGGCTCCAGCCAGCCTGCTTCAGAGCGAGTCCGAGGGCAATTTTTATAACGATGGATGGGATATTAAATTTTTGACGGATCAAGTCATTTCGGATTGTTACAATAGTGCCGTTTTGGGAAGGTGACAGCTCTACATAGCCTCTCATTCCATTCATGTCACCCGCGATGAATTCCCAATTCATTACATTTTCTTTTTTGTTTAAATGAACCTTTAACCTCGATTTCAACCAATATAGCCTTAAGACAGAGGCTTCAATGTCTAATACCTTGTTGGTTGAATCCCCTTCAATTAATTTCAGTTTGTGTATGGCCGTTATGTGTTTCTCCCAACATCGTTCTGCCCAGATTGCCTCTAATGCTTTATTGGCGGAGGCTTTTGTAATGCCAGCCCCCTCCATCTGGAAATGCCTTTTATCATCTGCATTTTCAATTGTGGCAAAAGCAAGTATCTCCCTCTTAACCATCCTTTCTAGAAATGAAGGGTTATTCCATTTAGATGGCAGGCTAGCGATGGAAATGGCTGGTAAAAAGATTACCATGAGGATAAAACAGGGCTGTTTGATCATTACTGATAATTTATATTAAAGTCCTACTACTTTAAAAGGGGCAATCGTGTGAAACCATTTCAAGGCATAGATTTCCTACAGTTAGATGATCTCTTATCTGAAGATGAAAAATTAACCAGGGATACGGTCAGGAAATTTGTTGAAAGAGAAGTGATGCCCGAAATTGGTGATTGGTACTTAAAAGGGGTTTTCCCGAAGGAACTGATTCCCCGTTTCGCGGATTTGGGATTATTAGGTTCAAATCTTAAGGGATATGGCTGCGCGGGTGTCAACAGCGTCACCTATGGTTTGGCCCTGCAGGAGTTAGAGCGGGGTGATAGTGGACTGAGAAGCTTCGTCTCTGTTCAGGGTGCCTTGTGTATGTACCCAATTTATACCTTTGGGTCTGATGAACAGAAGAAAAAGTTCTTGCCTGAAATGGCTAAAGGAAAATTGATCGGGTGTTTTGGCTTAACCGAGCCGGACTATGGCTCAAATCCTTCCGGTATGACAACGACAGCCAAAAAGGATGGGAATCAATATGTATTAAGTGGAAACAAGATGTGGATTACCAGTGGTTCCATCGCTGATCTGGCGATTGTTTGGGCAAAACTTAATGGCGAGATCAGGGGTTTTATAGTTGAGGCGGGGAGAGCCGGTTTTAAAACAACCGAGATGAAAAATAAATTCTCACTTCGCGCCTCTGTTACCTCTGAACTCCATTTCCAGGATTGTAGAATCCCCGCAGAAAATCTTCTCCCCAAAACAGAGGGATTAAAATCCCCATTAATGTGCTTAAACCAGGCCCGTTATGGGATTGCCTGGGGGAGTGTAGGGGCTGCAATGGCATCCCTTTGTGAGGCAATTGAATATAGTAAAGAGCGGGTCCAGTTTGATCGCCCAATTGCCGCTTTTCAGTTAACCCAGAAAAAATTGGTTGAGATGCTTACAGATGTAACTAATGGGCAATTGATAGCTTTGCGTGTAGGCAGGCTGAAGGATGAAGATAAAGCCAAACATTATCACATCTCATACGCAAAGAGACATAACGTCGCAATGGCCCTAAAAACTGCACGAACCGCAAGAAGCATTTTGGGTGCAAACGGAATTAGTAGCGACTACCACTCAATGAGGCATGCCTGTAACCTCGAATCTGTTTACACCTATGAAGGAACTGATGAGATTCATACCCTCATTATTGGTAAAGAGCTAACTGGCATCAGTGCGTTTGAGTAAGTGTCATTGCGAGCGAAGCGAAGCAATCTAGAGCCTTCGCTCAATTGAATTCTTTCCCTTCTTTTTCGGTTTCCATTTTTTCCACAGGTTTATCAACAGTGCCCATTCCGCTTTCTTCGGTTCCCTCTACAACTGGAGGGGTAATGACATCTGCGGCGGGTTCAGAGCTGATGGTTCGTTGTTGTGCGCCTGGCAGTGCTCTTCCTATAGCCGCGCAAGCCTTTTCCACCTTCAGATCACAGGCATGTTCGTAATGAATCTTTGAGGTACCAATCTGGCCGGCTCTGGCCATGGCTCTTCCAAGTTGAAAGTGGGCCATTGGATGGTTGGGGGCCTTAGTGAGGGCGATTCCATACTCTTTAATAGCTGCCTGTGTCTCTCCTCTCGATTCCAGGATGTCACCCAGCTCAACGTGCACATCGATTAGTTCCTTGTCGAGAGCGAGTGCGGTTCTAAAGGCCTTTTCTGCCCCCTCCTTCTTTCCCTGCAACGATAAGGCCCTTCCTAGTTGGTATTGGGCCTCAGCGTTTTTGGGGTCCAGCTTTATTGCTTTGTCCGCGAATTCATAAAGTTTATCAACATTGCCCAATTTATCGTAAACATAGGCTGAGCCGGTTAGCGCATTGATGTTGTTGGGGTCTTTTCTTAATGCGTAATTGTATTCCGCGAGGGCGGAACTGTATTTCTGCTGCGCGACGTATATTGAGGCAAGGCTTACATTTAATTGGGTTGTATTTAGTCCAAGCTCTTTGGCTTTGAGAAAAGCCTCTTCAGCCTTTTCAGGTCTGTTTGAAGAATCGTAGACTGCCCCCAGGGCATAATATGTGTCTCCTGAATTAGGTTCGATGCCGAGGGCTTTTCTTAACGCCAATTCGGCCTCTTCAAACCTCTTTACCTTCGAATAGAGGAGCCCAAGATTATAGAGCGTAGAGGTATCTTTAGGATTCAGGCTGTTTGCCTTCTGATAAGATTTTATGGCCTCCTCATTTTGATTGGACATCTCCTGGGCGAGGGCCAGATTGTACCAGCTTATGCCGTCATTTTCCTTGAGTTTAACAGCCTTCTGAAGCAGTGGCAGGGCATCCTTGGAGTTGTTTTGAGAGATATAAAGAGCCCCTAACTGGACGTATGATTGGTGGTGTTTATCATCAAGCTCGATTGCCTTTTTGAATGCCGTTATTGCCTTTTCTTTATCATCAATAGCGAGATAACCGTTTCCAAGCTGAAAATACGCGTTGGCAGAGGATGGTTGTTCCTGGGCTGTTTTTTCAAGCCGACCAATTTCTTCTCTTTTCCGAAGCTCTTCATTCTCTTTGTCGGTGCTTGCCTCTAAACGGTTAAAAAACCTGAACTGTGCGGAGGCGGTATTGGTTAAAAATAGAAAGGAGACTAAAACAATCAGGAAGAATTTCACAGATGCTCTCCGAGTTTTGGGAGTTAGATTATCAGAAAATTTTATTCCCTTGCGGCTTTAATGGCAAGTCCATAAACGATTCCACGATGCCTTACATCAATTGTATCCCACCCGAAGTAGTCCATAAGGCTTTCACAAATAAGGGTACCGGCCGGCAGAATCTCTGCCCTCGTTCGGTCCCATGGAAGAAGTTCCTCCCTGTCGATTTTATTGCAGGCTATGAGTTTGCTGAAAATCTTTGAAACGTCGTTTCTACTCAGGGTGCAGTTGTTTACCTTTTCAACGTCATAAAATTTTTGGTTTTGCGCCAAAAGGGCGAGGGAGCTAAGGGTACCACCAATGCCGATTCTTGTATTGCCATTCAAAGCAGGCTTCGGGGCGTTTAACTTACTTTTTATTATCCCTCTTAAATTTTTTATCTCTTTTTTAGTAGGAGGATCGGATTTTATATAGCCTTCGGTTAAATTCAGTGCTCCGAATGGGATAGAATAGGTATGTAAATCTCTATTTTTTGAAATAAACTCAGTGCTACCCCCACCGATATCTATGACGGAAATATTATTTGGATTCGCAATATCATACGTGGCTCCCAAAAAACCGAGTTCGGCCTCTTGTTCTGAGGATATGGAGTGAAATTCTACCCCGACCTCTCTCACGATTGCGGTTGACACTTGAGGCCAGTTTCTTGCCTCTCTGGAGAAGTGGGTGGCTACAGCGGCAATCTTTTCAACCCCCATCTCTTTCCAAAAGATTCTACAACGCCTCAAAAGTTCCAGTATCCTAAGGCTTGACCTTGGATTTATCAATTGAGTCTCTTTTACATCCAGGCCGGCTCTCGGGGCGCGGATAAATTCACTTATAACATCCAGCTTTTTTCCATCGGATTCCGCTATAAGCATTCTCAATGTGTTGCTGCCAAGATCAATTGAGGCGAGTCTCATTTTTTCCCCCTTTATGGAGACCAGCTGGGTGCAGAGGATCTTCCCAGTCTGTATTTACAGGTCAGGCAACGCTCTCCTGAACCATCGAGATTTACAACATAGAGGTTACCCCGTCCAGTGGATGAGGAGGAGTAGACCACGTGTCTGCCATCAGGCGAAAATGAAGGATGTTCGTTGCTCGCGCCACCAACACCTTTGGTTAATCTTCTTAGGTCTGTCCCGTCGGAATTTATTAAAAAGATGTCAAATGTATTCCCCTGCTGGCTTGCGAACGCGATAGTTTTTCCGTCCGGGGACCAAGCTGGTGAGGCATTATATGTGCCGGCATATGTTAATCTTCTTGTTTCAGTTCCATCCCTGTTCATAATAAAAATCGTGGGGTTTCCTCTCTTTGATGAGACCCAGGCAATTTGATTGCCGTCGGGAGACCATGTTGATTCAACATTAATTGCGTCGTCGTTGGTTAACCTCTTAATTATCTTGCCCTCGGGGGTGATGAGATAAAGATCAGCTGTTTGTCCGGAAGGGGCAAAACTTACGATTACTTCATCTCTGGCGGGTGAATATGCCGGGCTGGTATTTAGTCCCGGTTTTGTCGCAACCGCTTTGCTCCAGCGTTTTTCTATATTTAGACTAAGCACATCGGGGTTTATAATATTGCCTGGATGTATTCTATATGTTGTGTACATGATGTTTTTCATATCCCTCGACCATGATGGCGCCAGGGTGATTGATCTATGTCTGGTTAATTGACGGACGTTTTCTCCGTCAAAATCCATTTCATAGATCTCCTTATGCCCTGTTACGTCTGACACAAAGGCGATTTTGGAGAAAAATATGCCGGGCTTGTCGGTTAACGCGAAGATTATGTCGTTTGCCATTGTCAGGGCCAGCTGTCGATTTTCTCTAACCTTGGCTGAGTACTCCCTTCCCATGATTCTTGTGCCTGAAGCGACATGAAACAGCCTGGCCATCACGGTTAAATTTTCTCCTTTATATTTATAGCCCGTTGTTAAAAGATAGCCGGCGCCTATTGCTTCCCAATCCTGGAATCTGATTCCATCTCTATCCAGTGTTGATGGAGATAATTCCTGAAGAAATGCCTTGGGGAAGATAAATTTAAAATATCCCGTTGTTTCCAATAAGTTTTCCAGTTTTTTCCTGACATCTGCAATCTGTAGGAGGGCTTTGGATTCACTATCCGTCAAGATAAAATCTGGAAGTGCGAAATTAACCTTTACATTCGTAGGTTGTTCTATCTGGAGATAGATTGTGGCATGGGATTCCTGCGCTGAAAACAATAAGATTAAAACAAACAGAACAAATCTAAACATTGCCTACTCCCTTGGAGGGATAAAGTCTATTATAACGCCATCTTTTTCCAATTCATTTTGCAAACCATGGGGAGGTAAAGAGAATGGTGAGCTCTTCCTGATGGCGCTTTCAGCAGATTTGTCATACTCGATACTGCCGGAGGTTTTCACCATTACTACCCTCAATATATTCCCATTGCCACCTATGAACATTTGAAATCTTGGGATCTCTCCGGTTTTACCTCTTATGGGTGGCGTCCAGTTGTTATAAATCGTTTCATTTAAATATAATTTATAGGGGTCAATATTATCTTCTTCGTTTGATTTTATATTCCCTTTATTTAGAGAGGCCTCAATCTCCCTCTCCTCCCTATTAAGCTTCGCTATTTCGCTAATAGCGTCAGAAAGCTCCTCCTTCGCGACTACCTCCCTTAATCTCTTATCCTCTTCCCTCTTTTGTTTTGTGCTTTTTAAAATAACCTCCTCATTTTTAGGCTTAAGAACGACCTCCTTCTCCTTTTTCTCTTCTTTTAACACGGTTTTTTGTTCTTTTTGCTCAAAGGGGCGAAGGTCTGGCAAACCAACCAGCTCCACCCTAACAGTGGGAAAGCGAGGTTTTTCCTCCCTAAAGGTAAAATATGGGAGTCCAAAGGCAATAAAAAGGACTATTACGTGTCCCGCGAGGGAAATAAAAAATATTTTATGAAAAGGAGGTTCTTTATGAGGGGGGAGATTGGTAGAATCCCGCACCTTTTTTATATCTCCCTGAGGGGTTCTGTTACCAATCCAACGGCCTCGATTCCAGAAAGCCTTATCTCTGCCATTACCTGCGCTACAAAGCCATATGGTACTGCCTGATCAGCCCTGACATAAAGCTGTTTATTGGATCTGTTGGAATAAATGGCATGCAGTTTTTCTCTCAAGGTTTTAATAGGGAGTTTTGTTTTATTAAGGAATATCGATTTATCTTTAGTAATAGCAAGAATTAATTGAGAGTCCTCCGCGGTGTTTAAGGGCCCACTGGCGGTTTTCGGCAGATCTACTTCGATTCCAGACTCCAAAAGAGGTGTGGTTATCATAAAGATGATAAGAAGCACGAGCATCACATCGACAAGAGGGGTGACGTTTATTTCCGACATTGCGGTTCTTGTGTCTTTCGGTCTAAGAGCCACGATTTATCCTTTACGGGTCGACATCCTGGAGAGAAATATAAAATCTCTTGAGAAAGTTTCCAGTTCCAGATTGATTATTCTTAAGCGCTGAACGAAAAAATTATAGGCCATAACAGCAGGAATGGCTGCGGCCAGGCCTGCGGCTGTCGCGATTAGAGCCTCTGCTATGCCAGGTGCTACAACTGCCAGATTTGCCGCGCCTGTTGAGCCAATGTTTCTAAATGAATTCATAATCCCCCACACCGTTCCAAAAAGACCAATAAATGGGGCTGTGCTTCCAACGGTTGCAAGATAAGGGATTGCCCTTTCAAGCCTCGAAATTTCGCTATTGATGGATTTTTCGAGTGAATGTGACAGTGATTCAATACCTGCATCCATGGCGTTCGAACTGGAGAAAAATAGGTGTGCTGCAGGGCTTTCAGAAAATTTTTTACCCGCCTTCTCTATATCCTCAAGGCTTTTTGCCTGGTCGAAACGTTTTAAAAACGACCTATTCTGCGCGGAGGCATTTTTGAACACAATCCATTTTAAGACCATTACCCCCCAACTGGTAATAGACATTAGCAGCAGTATAAACAGGACGAGCTTAACTAGCGGGCCTGCCTGAAGTATTAGGGATAGTGCATCCAAATTCTGATGAGCCATTAACTAAATCTAGATGTAATGTAATTAAATTTCAACGCTAGGTTTTGCACAGTCATCCCCAGGCCACCCACGCTTCGCTGGGTGCAGGCTCCGGCCGTGGGGATCTCCCTGTATTACAGCAATGGGCACGTCGGAGACCCCCACGCCGCTCCGCGGCTGGGGGTGACGTATGTACGAAACTTATGATTTGGTCTACTAGAATAAAAAAATTTGGATATTCAAAAAGTTGATTAAATTTTAGTCCGGCCTAATTTTTGAGCAAAATGCTATGGGGCTTATCCCCCAATTAGAATTATAAGTTATCAACAGTTTTTTGCCTAGTTATCCACAACTCTGTGGATAACTTATTTTTTAACTAATTTTATCATTAAACAAAAAGTATTATTTAAAAAGTTGCCTTACATCTATTTTGTGGAAATTCAGTATTCCTGCTTTATTTAGCTAATAGAGCGGTTTTAAAAAATAGAAACAGCTCGATGGATTTTCAAGAATAGGGATACGATTTATTTTCATCTGCTATTTTATATTGGGTTTTCCAAAATAAAAATTGGCTATCCAATTAATTGCTTTTATATCCAATTTTTTTTGGATTTCTAATGATAAGGGAATTGACACTAAAAAAATCCAAAGGATCGGGGAGGCCATTGGACCATATCCATCCCCCCATAGGGTAGAGAATTGGAATGGTGTCATTATGGAAGCCGTTGCGTTGGAAGAGATTGGTAATCCAAAGATTGAGCCCCATATGATTAAGATCAGGCCATGGAATAATGAGCCGGCCCAAAGAGAGCCCGACTTCTCATATAGGTAGTATAGGGCAACGCCTAATAGAAAGGCTCCAATTGTCCCGGTGAGTGAAAATGGAAATATTATTGCCCTGCTTATTTCGAAAAGGGCGCTTGAAGTGATTATGGTTTGTGTCCTGT
>Ga0155587_1003_pt1 | contig 12216 bp, 14 predicted proteins | sample RifCSPhighO2_12_FD_107244 | JGI IMG/M metagenome (GOLD analysis project Ga0155587, IMG submission 107244) | Deltaproteobacteria bacterium RIFCSPHIGHO2_12_FULL_43_9
AAATGGTAAGTATAAATACTTTGAAGGTTCTTTTCCCTGATACCGCTTGTAGAGGAGATATCCAGGGATATGAAGGTTCAGGAATAGATAGCCGGTCAAAACCACTACGTCCCACGCGAGAACCGATATTGGAAAGTTGAGGTTTCCCCAAAATGGCAAAACATGCCAGAAGCGGTCAGGTCTACCAAGATCGACGGTAATAAATAAAAGGCACATGATAATCGCGGAAAAAGCCAGTAATTCTCCGACGAGAACCACCTCTTTCACATCTTTTCTGTGGTAAATGTATGTTGGGACAACCAAAAGAACCGCGGCGGCGGCGATTCCCACGAGGAAGGTAAAGTTGGCAATATAAGCCCCCCAGTTAACCCAGTCCGACATGTTAGAAACCTGTAAGCCGTACCGAAACTGCTCCGAATAGGATATTATGCCTGCGATAACAAGGATGGAGAGAAATCCTACCCATAGAAAATATTTGGGTGAGCCGGTAAGAACACAGCGGAACATCCTCCCCCAATAAATGGAATAATTACGCACATTCAACCTCGCTATCAATCAAAATAGTAAAAAAACGACGGTTTAGTGTTCAACTCCTCTTTCAACACAAAAAGGGTTTTTGTGTTGAAGATTTTCGAAACCTCGCTCTCCGGATCAAGAATATTGCCAAACTTCCTGGCACCCGTCGGGCAGGCCTCAAGACATGCCGGATATCTTCCAACGCGCGTGCGATGTGAGCAGAAGTGACATTTTTCTATTGTTCCTCTCGGTCTGATTCTGTTTCCCAGGTAGTTTTGGTTTGTATTTATTTCATCTTGTGGGATCTCCGGGGTTTTCCAGTTGAATTTTCTTGCCTCATAGGGGCAGGCCGCCTGGCAATATCTGCACCCTATGCACCAGTCGTAATCGATTACGACGATTCCATCCTTCTCCTTCCATGTGGCCTCCGTAGGGCAGACCTTCACACATGGTGGATTGTCGCACTGGAGGCACTGAACCGGAAGATAGAATTTCCCATCCTTTGGAACGATGCCTGTGTAGTGACGGTCGGATTTCTCAAAATCAAAACCTCCGTTTTCCATCTCCAGAACCGTAATCCATGCCTTTGAGCGGTCCAGATTATTTTCTTTCTGGCAGGCTATAACACAACGGCGATTACCGTTGCATTTTGAAAGGTTAAGAAAAAAGACGAACTTTACACCCGGTATTGGCTGAGGATCTGCAAGGGTGATGTCAACGCCATAATACTCCTTTGTCTCCCTGGTAATCCTTTCAAATACCCTTTTTTTATCTTCGGGCGTCATCTCTTTGTAATATTTTTGGAAGAATTTTTCCCATGTAAGATGTGGCCCCTTTCTATCCTTTTTATCTGTGAAGGTTCCGGCGAAGGCTTTCGTCTGTTTACCCGGGAAAAAGGTTATGGCGCCTGCGGTGGCCAGGGCCTTTAAAAACGATCTCCTTTTTAGAGGTTTTTCTTTGAGCAGCACATCAATTTTTTTGTTGTTGGAATTGGAATTTTCAGACATTAATGTTTCCCCTCAGCCGGTTTGTTCGGGTAATCGACAGGGTTAGGCAGGGCCTCCATTGGTGGAAACTTTGGCGCATGCGCGTTGTGGCACTGCGTGCAGTTTCTCCTGGTTTTGGGTCCCTTCCAGTACCCCGTCTGAAGACCATGAATCCCCACCTTCCATTCTCTATAAATCTCACCGTGGCATAAAGTGCAAAGCCTGTATGACTCATTGAATGTAATGGTTGTGCCATCCTCCAGGTGTAGCCTTTCCGGGTTTTTGAATGAGTGACAAAAGAGGCACTCATTTACATTTTCCATATGTTTGAATGTGAGTTGATGCTGATTGTTGGGGTCCCCCAGGCCCTTGAAGTTACCTGTGTGGCAACTACTGCATGGCCAGAAGCCCATCTGAGATTCCCGTTCAATAATCGTAATTTGTTCTTCCGCGTAACCGTGATTTGCCATAGGAAGGATCGACAATACGAGAACCACCCAAAATTTCAAGCAAAGCCCTACTTCATCCGTCTGTAAATTCTTGTGCTGTGACATGTCTTTGTGCACTCTCCGCCTAGATCATCTTCGTGATGTGAAAAAACAATCTGTACGGGGGATTGCTTGATCTTCCAGAACGGATTGATATTGAACATCTGTGAGGAGCCATGAGGATCGTGACAAATCCTGCACGCCCTTCCGCGACTCTTGTTCTGATCCCCCGACGCATCGACCACATGATACCAATGGAGGTTGAAACTGTCGATTTTGGGATCCCCGGATGGGGAAACCCCCTTCGCAACATCATTTCTAAAATTGGTTTCCGTTGTTGAGATCCCCTTTTTTAACATCCTGTCATCATGGCACATGAAGCAGAGCGCGTAGGTATCCTTTTGGTGTTTATTGTAGTTTTCGATGGAATATTCTGCCACGAGGAGGCGGTTATGTTCACTTGAGTGTGGAGAGTGACAGTCATTACAGGTCCCATACGTGATGGCAGAGTGCGTGAATGGCATCTCCGTTACCTTCTGCTTAATGTTTGGTATCACCCTTGATCCATCAGAGGTTGGGATCTCTTTATCGTGGCAGGAGAGGCAAAGTGAGGTTGGTTCGACATGGAGTAGCTTATCAAATGCCCCTGAGTGTGGCGTATGACAATTAACACACTCTTTATCGGTTACAATTACTCCATGGATAGACTTATTATTTAACTTTATGTCGTGACACTGGGTGCAGAGCTCCGCCGTCGAACCGGCGTTAATAAAATATCTTTTATTTCCACCATGCGGGTTGTGACACAGTATGCAGCTGTCATCATAGAGGCTCAAAGCCGGATGAACCTTTGGCATCGTGTCCTGACGATCGTGGCATCTGTAACACGATTCAGCATTGGTTTCAGTGGTAACGCCCTTTTTATCTGTTCCATCCAAATGGGAGGGTTGCGGTGTGTGGCAGATTCTGCAGAGGCCAACCCCGGAGGGATAATGTAAATTGCCCATCTGTTCGGGATCAAAATACTTCGCGTGGCAGGAAGAGCATTCATTTGAAATAGGTTTTGGTAGAGGCTTTGGATCGGTGCCATCCGAGGGTGAATGACATTTTACTGCGCAGGTGGTTGTCATTGCCTTGCTTTTCTTCTTCATGACACTGTGGCAGACCGAGCATCTATTAGTATCCGCGTTTATTGAGGCTGTAGGTGAGGTTAGAAAGGCCATATGCTCCACTTCCCAGTCGTCGGCGTGTGGATAGGAATAGCCGGCCGAGTTTGATTGATCCGGGTTTGGATTACTATTATTACAGGAAGGTAAGAGCAGTATTAAGGGAATAAAAGAGATTAAAGTGCCAATAAGCCAAGGAAAGCTATAAACATTCTTCATACAATCCCTCGCATACTTTTGTGTCACAACTTGGATTTTGAACATATATATTTTTTACATGGATGTAAATGACATTTAGGTTTCCGGCGGTAAATGCGTACTAATTTTTCTGTTTTTTAAACAAAGTTTTTTGATGGATTTACCGAATGCGCGAGCGTATAATCCTATACGCTTTTTAACTTTCCAACCAACGGAGGGTGCTATGAAAAAGATATCTCTTCTATCTATTGCGCTTTTCCTATACCCAATTATGGTGTTTGCGACCCCGGTAGAGGGTTACAACGGAACGTTTACGATTGCGGGCAAGCATGAAGATCAGATGAAGGGCTCAATTCATCTCTTTTTCGAAGACGATGCGTTCTCCTTCGTTAAAATCAACACTGAGAACCCTGTAATGAAAAAGACGGAATTCGATTCGAATGAGCAGAAACTCTCAATTTTGCAATCCGAGGGGGTAATAACACAGTTCTCGGTTGCCTATAAGTTACAGAAACCATTGCATAAGAACTGGTACTTTGTATTCGTTGCATATCCAACTGAAAACGCGGGAGAATTCGCGGGGAATTTTTTCAAGGTCATGGATTCTCTTGATAACATAGAAACAATCATAAAAAATGTTTTCAACCAATCCAATCCCATTCCGGCGGAGTGGAAAGGGCTTGGCACAGGGGTTGTGACAAAAACAGGATCATAATCCAGCCGTGATTTCCCGCTTCTCAATTTAGCGCCACGGTTGCTGAGTAGCAGCCGTGGTGCTATCTTTTAATAATGCGTAAAGCTGCGACTTTGTTTCTGATTATAGCCGCTATTGTGGCTTCGGTTTTTTTCCTTTCACAGCGCCTTGCCCTTTTTCCTGCCCGGGAAATTGCCAGGGTACCTAGTAATGGTGGAGGCATACATACTACCGAATTTAAGACCACACACCTGCATGGGGTAGAGTTTTTCAGGGATAAGAAGGGGTGCGCAAACTGTCATGGATTCTCCTTTGATGGGGGATCTTCCAAGGTCTCCTGCGCGTCATGTCACGACTATCCCCACCCGGTTAAATGGGCATTGCCTGAAAACCATGGAGCGACATATCGGAAAAGGGGCGTGGAGGAGGGTGGTGCGTGTCTCAATTGCCACGGAGAGGGAAGCAAATTTAAGGAACGCAATCCAAAGATCTTCGTCGCCTGTAACAGCTGCCACGAGGCATTTCCACATGGCGATCTTGAGACGTTCCTGGAAAAGCATACCGATGATGCCGGGATCGCAAAAACCTATAAAGGTCAATGTACCCTTTGTCATAAGGTGCTTGGGGAGACCCTCTCTAAGAATAAAGAGATAACGGAAGTAGTGGAACATGGCTGTTATAGCTGTCACGATGAGCCGGAAAAACCGGTAGCGGGATGGGACAAATAATATGAGCCGGTCGAGCATTTTCATCTTGGTTTCTGCCTCAATTCTCTTTTTGAAAAGCTGCACAAAGGCGCGACGGCTAGAGGAAAAGAGGCTTGAGCCCACATATCCCCACTCCGAAGAATTTAAAACTACCAATATGCACGGTTTGCAATTTCTTTCAGATTCCAACGGATGCAAAAGCTGCCATGGTAAGAATCTATTGGGTGTATCATCCGCTCCCTCATGTCAAAAATGCCACAAAGATTTTCCACACTCCAAGGAGTTTAAGACCACAACACATGGCGAGATTTTTCTCACAGATCAAAATAGCTGTAAGACCTGCCATGGCAAAGATCTTATGGGTGGGGGACCAAGGATATCGTGCCAACAATGCCATAATAACTTTCCACACTCGGAGGAGTTTAAAACCACCACGCATGGCGAGACATTTTTTGCGGATTCAAATAGCTGCAGGACATGTCATGGGAAGGATCTCATGGGCGGAGGCCCACGAATCTCATGTCAACAATGCCACAAGAATTTTCCACACTCTGAGGAGTTTAAAACCACTACACACGGTCAGATCTTTTTTTCAGATTCCAGCAGCTGCAAGACGTGTCATGGTCAGGATCTTATGGGTGGGGGCAACAGGGTTTCATGTCAAAAGTGCCACAAGAATTTTCCACACCCCAAGGAATTTAAATCAACATTTATTCACGGCACGGAATTTTTAAAAGAGCGCAACCAATGCGCCCAGTGTCACGGTTTTAATTATGATGGTGGTGGAGCGAAGGTCGCCTGTGCAACGTGTCATTCATACCCTCATGGCGACGCATGGGCATTAGCGAAAAACCATGGAGCAGGTTATCTGAAAAGTGCAGAGAAGAAAGGTAATAGTGGAGCATTCCTCCTTAACTGTTTAGCCTGTCATGGTGAAGAGAGTAAATTTAAGGAGCGCCACTCAAAGGATTTTGTCTCCTGTAAAACATGCCACGTACAGATTCCTCATACTGAGGAATTGAAATTTGGAATGGGTCACGAAGGATTCGCGAGAAGCTATAAGGGAAAATGCCTGATCTGCCATGCCGAAGAATCGAAGGATGGCAAACCCTCCTTCAGACTCTTCCCAGAGATAGGGGAAGAGGGGTGCTACTTCTGCCATGATAAGGGGAGTAAAATACGATTTCACTGGGGACAGAGTAAATAATAGGCAACAGTTGTTGCCTATTATTTACTCTGTCCCCAGTTACCATCTACCAACAACGTCTCCATTGTATGCCATAGCGGTGTTCCAATTCACCGTCGATCGAATCGATTGTCATTAAAGCCCTACGATATCCAGTGGCTGCAACCCTCACTTGTGTATTCAGATTAATCGCTCGTGTTGCGCCGCAAGGTGACCATACAAGCGCGGAGAGTCCGAGTGTATCGCGAATCTGATAATTATCGTCGAAAGGTCCCCTGAATGTACTCTGCATGGTTGCTGTCTGATAGGACCCCTGGAAGTAGTAATCGGTTCGCTGTACCCCCTGTGTTCCACTGTCAAGGTTAGCATATCCCCGGTAATCGACCTCAAAAATGGTATATGACCACCCTTGTGGAAATCTGAGATCAACGGCTATTTGACAGTTTTTTCTGTTTTCACGTCGTGGAATTCCGGGGCCGGCCTCGGCAATGTAAGAGTCAAATAACAGCGTGAAAGACTTCGCGTCCGGTGCGACCATCTCTGCCACACTCCCTGCCGGGCAGCCACTTCCGGCATAGACAATTCCAGCGATATGGACTTCATCTGGATTCGGCCCGAAGGCAAAAACCGGTGCTCCGAAAGAGAGTAACAGTGTTAGGGTTAATAGAGAGAGAAGATTCTGTTTGATGATCATGCGTTTAATAGTTTTCATTTTAGACTCCTTTTTTGTTTGCATCCCTCGCAGGCTTTACAGCCTCAGTCATTCGTTGGTGCAAAAATGGTACCATGGCTTTTTATGTTCGATTGCGAAGAGAATCGGAATATTCGGCGCCATTTTGCCACCACCTATTTTAGGAATTATTGCGGCGTAGCGTTGCACCTGGCATTCGCGACGTCGCAAAAATATTGTGGATTGCTTTTGCGCACGGACTCACATATTCCCCGGGCGTTACTTAGGGCATGTTGTCTGGCGCTTGATTCAGAATTCCCCGTACCCTGTGAACTAAAGGTACGGATTGTACGCCATTGATTTCTCAAATCTACATCGCAGGTCGCGATAAAGTTTCCGCTACCTTCACAGCGTCTCCATGCGAGATTGTACCTTTCGCGCAGTTCACCATCCATGGAGTCTACAGTTAACAAAGCGGCACGTTGCCCCGCCTCGGTTGTTTGCACTACCGCGCCGGTTCGGATTTTTATCCGGTGCTGGGTCTTGAGGCAGCTGGAAAGAGGGATCTTGTCTAGAGAGAGGGTGTTTGAATGGATATAATTGTCATCAAAGGGTCCATAGAATTGTTTGCATGCGACATAATTACCATATTGTCCCTGACAATCGTTTACTACCCCACTTAAACCGCGTCCATTAAGCCAATATACAGCCCACTGCCACCCGGTGGTGCTCGGATCAAAGCCTGCGTATCCTCGTATGTCTACGCCAAAGATGCCAAACTCCCATCCTGGAGGGGACTGTAGGGTCAGGAGAATCTCGCAGCTTTTTGTTGCAGCCGCTCCGCGACGATCACTTGCCACTTCCACCAGATAATCGTCGAATAAAAGTGTCAATGCCGCTCCATCAGGTGAAATCATGTGTGATACGGAGTTTTGCGGGCATGCTGCGCCGCTATAGCTCACATCTGTTATCCGCACCGAGCCGATTGGTGGTGTCTCGGACATGAGGTTTCCGGAGAACATTACAATCGTGACAAGCAGGACTAATTGTATGGTAGTATGCTTCATTATTGATCCCCCAGTGCTTTCATATTGAACATCGAAACAAATTTTACTCTCTGGTTTTGCATATAATATGCCACTGGCCCGGGAAAAAAATTGTCAGTAAATAAGGGGCGTTGGAGCGCTTTCATAAGAGTGGTTGGTGACATTTAATCGTGGACGGAGCCAAAATGCTACCACGTAGGGCTTTAATTACACATATGGCAAGGGGTTATCTAGGTGTTTCTCCTTTGCATCATTTTTGCATAATAAAAATTTGTATTATAAAGCTTTCGTAACAAAGGGGGAAAAAATGAAAGAGATAATAAAGCATGTGGCATTAGCTACCATAGTGCTTGTTACCTTACTGCTTCTTTTAGGGAAGATCGTAAATGCGGACAATGAAAATAGACCTGAAGAGGCTCAAATCGCCGCGGTCGAATACGCTGGGAGCGGGTGTAAAAATGATGCCGTAACCGCGAATATAAGTGAGGATTTTGGTACACTCCAAATCAACTTTCCCTCTTTTTCAGCGCAATTGGGCCCAGGGTTCTCCAAGGGCGATCATCGTAAATTTTGTCAGGTGGTTCTGGATATCCGACACAGTGAAGGGTGGCAATATTCTCTTTCTAACGTCGATTTTATTCTCTCATCAAAATTGGATCGTGATATTAATGCGGAGGTAGGGGGTTTATTCTATTTCCAGGGTGATGAAGCTGAAGAGTTAAAACATCTGTTCAGTGGTCCGGTTGAATTTACCCTACACGCCAAGGTTCCGCTCCAGACAAATTGGTCTTCGTGTGAAAAGACAAGGGCATTGAACATCAAGGGAATTGTTAAGGTTGGATTAAAAGACCCTGAAAATAACGAAGGTCGGGGAGAATTGACCCTCATTGGTCCCACGACATTCGGCATTGAATGGCGGAGATGCGAATAAAATCGGAGCGGGAAACGGGTTTCGAACCCGCGGCCTCAAGCTTGGGAAGCTTGCGCTCTACCAACTGAGCTACTCCCGCCCTCGTAGCGGCTTCTATACATACATAGCATGTGAAAGAAGAGCAAGATGAAAATGCTTGCACCGCCGTATTTGGCGGGGTACGTTTTGGAAGGTCTTTTGTCTGTTTTAGGAGGTTCTGCAATGAAGCGATTTATACCACTCTTATTTATTACACTTTTTTTCTATAATTTGGCGCTCGCTGGCGAATCTGTAAGGAGCATTGTTGTTCTCGAGGGGACTCCCCTCTGTTTGGTTGCTAATGAGGCGATGGTTGCGGGGGATAAGGGGCTCTCCATTACTTTTACGAAGTTCAGTAAATCCCTGGCCGCAATGATCTCTGAAGCGAAGATTGTTCCAGATAGCCTGACAAAATTCGCGCTCCATTCCGTTGTTGTGGAGATGCCGAAAGAAAAGGTGCGGCTTCTGGATTTTGTTGAGGGGGTGATATCGTATGAGCCCGTTAAAAAGGTTAAAATTGCGGTTGTTGGAGAGCCGAGAAGAATATCCCGGGATGATGCCAGTGTGTTGCTCGACCGCTCCGTAAATCATATTGGCGCAAATGTGCTGCATGATCGAGGTTTGCGTGGGGATGGGATCAGGATTGCGATTGTTGATACTGGGATAGACTGGACACATAGAGACCTGGGTGGTGGTTTGGGTGAAGGATATAAGGTGGAGAAGGCGATACATGCCGTTTCTCCAAAGGCGTTTCCGATGGATGATAATGGTCACGGTACCCACGTGTCGGGTATTGCGGCTGGACTGAAGGGTGTCGCTCCAGGGGCAAGGCTTTGGGGCATAAAGGTTTTAAACAAGGATGGGGTTGGATATACCGATTGGATTTTAAAGGGGATAGAGAGGGCGCTTGATTTTGACCTTGATCCTTCGACGTTCGATGATCAGGCAGATGTCATGAATCTTAGTCTGGGTGGAGATGATGGTGATCCGTATGACGCAATGTCGATGGCCCTCTCCAATGCGATGATTGCGGGTGTTGTTGTTGCAGTCGCGGCAGGAAATAGTGGACCAAAGTTTTTGACGGTCGGAACACCTGGAACATCAAGATACGCAATAACCGTGGGGGCATCTACGCTTGAGGATACGCGCGCAAGCTTTAGCTCCGCGGGGCCTGTTATCCAGAATTCATCGGTAAAACCGGATATTATGGCGCCTGGTTTTGAAATCACCTCTACAATCCCCGATGATAAATACGCAACATGGAGTGGAACCTCTATGGCAGCCCCTCATATAGCGGGTGCTGCGGCACTGGTTAAGGAGATGCTTATTAAAAGCGGGGCATCTTCAATCTCCGCGTTTAAGATTAAATCACTTCTTCTTTTAGCGGCCAAAGACTTGAATCTTGATATGTTCTATCAGGGATATGGAAGGGCCAAACTGGATGCAGTGGATAAAGTTCCGGTTATTTTTGATAATACAACCTTAGCGTTTGGTCAGTGGCGTGGTGGAAAAAAAGGGCCAGATTATACCGCTACCCAGAGGCTTGTTTTTGAGAATATCTCCAGCACCCAACTGAAGGTTTCACTCTCCGAAGGTAGTGGTGGGGATTGGAAAAAGGGGGCTTTATTTGTATCTACTCCCGAAGAATTGGAATTGGTGGTTGGAGGGGGCTCCGATTTAATATTGGATTTATTTGCCAAATCTGGGATGGGTAGTCCGGGGGGCACAGGTGCCTTTAGGCTGCCGATTATCATAGAGACCGACAGTGGTTGGAGCAGGGGGATCCCGCTCTGCATAGCGAGGATGAAATAGGGTTTATTGTCATCAGGTGCCCCAAATTGCGTCCCTTTTTCGGGTGGATTGTTGGCGTATAACCCCCGCACAAAAAACATGAGTAATATCCCGTAGTTACAACCTATCTTGGATTGAGCCCCATTATAATTTGGCATACCGATTGCTCTATCTATAGCAGGAGAGGTGGAATCTGGGGGATCCCCCCTGTAGAACGTTTATGGATAAAAAGAGTGAGTCGGAAAAATTAGCATTTCTTCTTCCTACAAGCAGAACATATCTCTCTTCTGAGGCTTTCGTGCGACGAATCGGTGATTGGAATCATCAAAAGAGGGAAAATAGTGCCGAGCAGGTGCGGGTAATGGAGAAGCGTGTGGCCAGGCTTCAGTCAATTCATGAGAGGCTTGAGGCAATCATCTCCGAGTTGGAAGAGTATCTACGGAAAAAGTAAACGTCATTCCGAGGGAGCCCTTCGCATTCGCTCAGGACAGGCTGCGCGACCGAAGGAATCTCCCCGAAGAAGAGATTGCTTCGTCGCCTTCGGCTCCTCGCAATGACGGAAGAGATCCTTCGCTTCGCTCAGGATGACGAGAGCGCTCAGGATGACGAGAGCGCTCAGGATGACGAGAGCGCTCAGGATGACGAGAGCGCTCAGGATGACGTTTTAGGAAATGTTCTGTCTCTTCTTGATAATAGAATTCTCTAATATATTAAAATATGTCTTTATCAGCAGATGCTGAATATCCTCGGGTAGACTCGATAGATATTCCCTCTTTGCCCTGATCGATGGTTGATTGATAAGCTCTGATAGAAACTGCCTTGCCTCTTCTACCTTTTCTTTCGGAATGGCAGTTTGTAGGTCGTTTTTAAACACCTTTTTAATTGTATCGGTATCAAATAATATATGATGGCCTTGTGCCGATTGACTGATCAGATACTCCACTTGCTCCATCCTTGCAGGCTCAACCGAGACCATAGTCTCCCCCGCTTAGTTGATGGTTATTGGTGGAAATACCAACCCATATTTAGTATGGGGGTTAAAGGACTTGAGTGCAAGTAGTAAACCCAACTAGAATCTAATTTGAGCTGACCTTTTTATGACGCGGGGGGTAAAATGTCTCATCCGTATTGTAGTGTATTTTTAAGGCATGCACTTTTCGTGGCCATATTTTCTTTTCCTATTTTAAATATTGTATCAGCAAGGGCTATTGACGAGGATGTGGTCCCTGATATTGCGCAGGCGGCGGAGGTTAATGAACGGATCAGTGAGAGGATGGCTCTGCTCGATAGTTTTCATGAAGCATCTTCGAGATATCAATTGACGCATCTGGAGGGTTTTGGTGGATCCGCCTCAGGGAATGTAAATCTTTTTAATAATGTTCTTTCAATAGCCCTCTGGCCAATGATCCATCTTGGCGGGGATTTACCACTTTTTGTTGGGGGAGGGCCCGCGGAGTCCCTGCTTTTGGTCGGGAACCCAGAGTTGAATGTTAAAGGGAGGGTCTATTCAAACCTTCAGAGGGAATTTCCGCACTTTATCTATCTCAATGGATGGTTGCAGTTTCCCCGGAGGGGTTCAGCAGCGATTCTGGTCGACCGGACAGATCTTGGTGTCTCAGCCGAAATAAAAAAGATATTTTATAGATTTATATTAAGCTCTGACTTCGGTTTTGTTTCCAGGATTGATCCAAAGAATTCGGATAGCAGATATGGGGATGAGATTTTTGTTGGAATTGGTGGCGAATATTATTTCCCATCTCTTCCAATTGCTGTTGAGTCATCCCTTGTATGGAGAAACGCCTGGTCTGCGACAATCGAT
>Ga0155587_1129_pt1 | contig 12115 bp, 13 predicted proteins | sample RifCSPhighO2_12_FD_107244 | JGI IMG/M metagenome (GOLD analysis project Ga0155587, IMG submission 107244) | Deltaproteobacteria bacterium RIFCSPHIGHO2_12_FULL_43_9
TATTTTAATCTCTGCATTTTTATATAGCTTAGCTAGAAATTTTAATAATCTATCAATTGTGAACTCTTTAAAATTATAATGGGTTACTTTACTTAGGATGGATTCATTTTCACCAATTTTATCGGCAAGCTGCCGTTGAGTAAGTTTACGTTCGTTTTTATAAATAATAATAGCCCGGCAGATAGCATATTTTGTTCTATATATCGGCGAAGCATCTGCGGGCAAAAGTTTAGAAGCGGGCCCTTTGGATAAACGATTTCGTATTCCATGTAATACTTTATTTGAAGGAAATTTCGTTCCTTTACCCATGATATTTTCTCCTATTAATTCTGAAGGCATTAATAACACCCAAATACTTCTCTGCAATACAAAGAAGAAGAATTAACCGATAGGCTTTATTATTCTTCCAAACCAGATCAACGGTGAAATATTGAAATTCCCCATGTTGTTCTTCTATTGTAAAAACCCCTTCGTTTAATTCCTTTACTAGTTCTAATATAAGCTGATCATTAATTGATCGGGCATGTTTTTTCTTATAATGCTGCTCTATAATGACCCTATTCAGTTGTCTGCCATTGATGTCTAACTTTAATATATACTCCGGACGCATTTAGCAAACCACCTGCCATGAACATATCGTTGCTTGACAAATCTGTCAAGCCAAAACCCCACCAGCAATAGAGCCATTAAATATGGCAAGTCCGAGACCTCAAATCATACAGAAAAATCATCAAGGTTTCAGGCAAAAAAAGGGGGATACAAAAATGTTACAGAATAAAAAGATTGCTTCGTCGCCTTCGGCTCCTCGCAATGACGAGGAGGCTCGCAACGACGGCTTACGTCATCCCAGTGAAAACGGGGATCTGGATCCTCGTTTGCGCGGGGATGACAGGGGGACTCGCAATGACGGAGGGGACTGTATATCGGGATTAGGGACAACCTCCAAAGAATCTTCAGAACAATTCACCTTCCCACAGTCTTTTTTGGAATTCATCTATATGTATATGCTCAATACCCGTTTCAAAGCGCATTGGAATTGGATCTAGACTAACTAAAAGGAAATTTTTTATAATCTTTTCTTCCTTCAGTTTTAGAAGTCCTTTATGATCGCGTGTACTTACCTTTTTACTAGCCTTTACTTCAATCGCAGTATGATCGCCAATTATAAAGTCAACTTCGATTTGATCTGATGTGCGCCAAAAATATATCTGATCTGTTTTTCCAAAATAACTTTTATATGCCCTTAATTCTAGTGCAATAAATTGTTCGAATGCTTTTCCGTATTCGTTGGTATTTGGCTGAAGTACTGATAGGTTACAAATAGCACGAGTCACGCCCACATCGAAAAGATATGCTTTAGCTGTCTGAATCGCTTTCCTCTTTTTTGACAAGCCCCATGGTTCTAATGTGAATCCCAATAAAGTATCTATTAAAATTTGGAAATATTCTCGTACTGTATTTGGGTGGTTTTGAGAGTCATTTGCAATTTTAGTGTAATTAATTAATTCCCCGCTTGATAATGCGGCAACCGTGAGAAAACGGCTAAAGTTTGGTAAATTTCTAACATTGCATTCGCGACTAATCTCTTCATTTAAATAGACGTCAACATAATCTCGTAAATTTTCAAAGGGTTCATTGCCTAGATACACCAAGGGAAGGGTTCCAAAGCTCAAGATCTTATCTAAATCATATACATTTGAATCTTTTAATTCTTTTGAACAAAAGGGAAAAAGCTCAGCTTTTCTCACTCTTCCGCCAAGTAAATTAGCGTCTGCATTTTTTAGTTTCCTGGCACTACTACCGGTGAGTAGGAATTTTTTTGGTTTTTTACTTCTATTTTCCAAATACAAATGGACTTCATTTAATAGTTCGGGGATACGTTGAATTTCGTCTATGACTATTATTGGGTGTTTTGAGGCGTCAATTATTGCGCGCAGATTAGATGGATTCGCAATCAGCGTTAGGTACTGATCTGAGTCTAATAAATTAATCACTTCTGCTCTATCTTTGAGGTCTGACTCGATGAGGTATGTCTTTCCGCAGGCACGTGGGCCAAATAGAAAATGTGACTTTTTAGCTAATAATTTCAGTAGGTTAACCACTCTCTTCATAATATAGACATCCTTGATGTGGATTTTTGGCATTTTTTAACACTTACAATGTGTAATCTATCAGATGTGAAAAATTAAAGGAAGCTTTTGATACATTTCTTTTCCCTGTGATATCCCATCACCGAATGGCTTCTCCTGGTAATGACAAGGCAATTATAGTCGGTGGTGGGCTTGCGGGTTAAATACCAGCCCTAGGTTTAAGGTCGTTTCTTCACTTATCCGATATCATGCTTTTTAAGTTTGTCGTACAGGGTTGCACGCGTGATCTGAAGCATGCGGGCGGCTTCTGCCTTGTTGCCATTACTTTTTTTCAGTGCGTCACTTAAAATACCTTTTTCTATCTGGTTCATAATGCTCTCAAGGGAGCCACCTTGATAATCAAAGCCTTTGGAAAGCTTTATCGCTCCGCCACCTTGCAAAATTGCCGGAGAGAGGTCTTTTTCTTCTATTTTTGTAGTGGCTATCGCTGCCGCCTTTCTTATTTCGTTTTCAAGCTCTCTTATATTCCCTGGCCAGTTGTAGTGACAAAGCCTTTCCAGCACCTTTTTGTCTATGGTTTTGGGAAGCTCTCCTCGCTCTTTTGCGATTTTTTCAAGGAAACTTTCTACAAGCAATGGGATATCACCACTTCTCGCTCTTAGTGGTGGTAACTCAATTGCAAGAACGTTGAGTCTGTAGAAAAGGTCTTCCCTGAATTCTTTTGCCTCTACCATTTGTTTCAGGTTTTTGTTCGTAGCGGTGATGATCCGGATATCCACGGGGATTGTCTCTTTCCCTCCTACGGGCCGGACCTGCTTTTCCTGGAAAACCCTCAGGAGTTTACTTTGGAGATCGGGGGTGAGATCGCCAATTTCATCCAGGAATAGGGTTCCACCGTTTGCTGATTTAAAAAGGCCTGGCTTGTCGCTCTCTGCTCCGGTGAAAGCCCCCTTAACGTAACCAAAGAGCTCTGACTCTATCAGGGACGGAGCGAGCGCGGCGCAGTTTTCTGACACAAAGGGCTTTCTGCGACGTGGTCCATTAAAATGGATGGATTTAGCAATAAGCTCTTTCCCGGTTCCACTCTCACCCTGGATGATTACAGGTTCGTCGTTTGCAACAATCTTATCCATTAATGAGAAAATCTTTCTGATCGCAACCGATTTTCCAATTATGCGGGAATAGTCGTATTTGAATTCTAAATTTTGCTTGAGGAATGACATCTCTTCACTTTGGGACTCCAGCTGCCCTGAAAGTACGGAGTTATGTATCTCCAGTTCTTTTGTTAATTTAATTAATTCGGAATTTTTTTCTTCAAGTTGTTTCAGAAGTTCAGCGTTTGTTAACGCTATTGCGGCCTGATCCCTTAAGATTTCAAGAATTTTTATGTCCTCTTCCTTAAAAAGGCCCCTTTTATGTCTGTGGTCGAGGTATATGGCGCCAAAAATTTTTCCCTTTATTAGTAAAGGGACTGAAATAACGGAGCTTAATTTCATCTCCTGTACAGACTCGGCCAGCTTTAAGCCCTCTGCCTCAAGCGCGCATTCGGTTAACATCGGTTTCTCTGAAGCAATAACCTGTTTTGCGATGGTGAAACTTACTTTATGTTTTGCCTTGGTTATGTCTTCCGCGTCGAGATTTCTTCCAACGGGGATAGTGAATTTGTCCCCATCTTTTAGGATTAAAAAGCCTCGCTCGGCTCCCAAAAGGTCGATTGCGCTATCCATGATTGTCTGAAGTATCTTATCCGCTGAATGTTCACTGTTTAAGATTTTGGACAGGTTTAGGAGTTTCTCCGCACTTTCAGTTCCGATGTGAGAGGTTTCCTTGATTTTAGCCGCCGGCAGTCCCATGCATAGTTAATCGGCTTTGGCGCACAGGTGTTTAATAAACCGACGGGTAGCTTAATAAAAGTTCAATAATATTAATGGGATTCGGGGGGACATCAGGAACTCTTTCTGCAATACTTATCTCTGTAAGGGGCGAAATTATGAAATTGCGGATTCTGGCTATTAATGTGATCTTCCTGTTTTTAATAGGGGCTGTTAGCGCGTACCTTGTCTCGGAAATCAGCAAGATAAAACCTAATTCTGAAACCCTTTATGGATATAAAATAGATCTGGTCAGGGACGGCAAAACAGATGGGGCGTACGCGTTGCAAAAATAGATGGGCACAAAAGAAGAAGCCCTTTTATATAATCGGACTTCTTTTGCGATTTAAAGCCTAAAGACTAATATTTTTAATCATCCCCTTCCTCTTCTTCCTCTTCTTCTTCCTCTGCGTCCTCGTCCAGATCTTCGTCTTCTTCGAAATCTTCATCTGGATCTTCATCCATCTCTTCATCGTCATCAGAATTTTCTTCCTCTTCCTCATCCTCTTCTGGCGCGGCGGAAAGAGGCTGTTGATTCACTTTTTCTTCCTCCTCTTCACCAACCTCCGCAAAGGCTATGGCCTCTTCTTCTTTAGCTAAGGAGAAAGCAAACGGCTCAACCTTGATTCCTTTGATTTCTTTGCTAATGAATGCTGTATCTAACATATTATTTGGATCCTCCAGGGCTTGCATAAACTCGGATCGCTCAAACAGCGCCCGAGTCTGCTCTGTTAATATCGGGTCATCCTTTATCTCTTCAAGAATCATCTCTTGTTGATCCCTCCCCAGATCTTTTACATCGCGCAAGCTCGGAAGGCTTGCGAGATCCGGTAGACCAAAGAACTCCAGGAACTCCTTTGTCGTTCCATAAATGAGTGGACGACCAGGTGTCTCAGAGCGACCAAGGATGCGCACCAGTTTACGCTCCAGCAGCGATCTTAACAAAGGTCCGCCGTCAACTCCACGAATTTTGTCGATCTCGTGCCGGGTTACCGGTTGACGATACGCGACGATCGCCATCACCTCTACCGCGGCCTGTGTTAGTCGTTGCGGTTTCTGTTCATACAATTTTCGAATATAAGGAGCAAGGGCCGGTTTTGTGCGAAATTGATAGCCTGCCGCTACTTTAACCAATGATAAAACCCTGTCATCTTTTTCATAAATAGCTCTGAGCTCTTCAATGGCGTTCGCAATACTTACCGGATCCCACCTGTCTGACAAAATTTCAATCAGTTGTTTCTCCTGAACAGGATGCTCGGAAGCAAATAACATTCCCTCGATTATGGAATTTAATTGAGGATTCATATTCTTAAGCACTCTCCACATTAGATGTTTGTTCAAACTGCTCAATGTGTAATTTATTTAGATCGCCCAAATCCCCTGTTTTTTTCGCATATATGGTTCCATAGAGTTTATTTTGAAAACATCGGATCAGCTTTAATCTTATAAGTTCCAGGAGAGCCAGAAATGTAGCTATCAATTCATTTTTACTCATTGAGGCGCTAAAGACCTCAACCAAATCGTCAGCTCTGGAAAACTTGTCCACCAACCCGTGTATAGCATCAAGAATGGATACCTGATCGCGGTGAAACTCCACTACCTCATCCTTTTTCGTTTCCAGTATCTTATTCAGGGCAAGCGCCAGATCTACAACATTCAGTTCAACAAGCCCCTCCGTGATGTCACCATCAAATTCACCCACGTCAGCCCTGACATTTGAACGAAAAACATCCTTTCCCAGAAGCGGCTTTAACTTTAAATTATCGGCCACCTCCTTGAACCTCTGATATTCTAACAGCCTTCGAACAAGCTCTGCCCTGGGATCGACACCCTCTTCATCAAACAGATCACATGTGGATTCCTGGGGAAGAAGCAACCTTGATTTTATGTAGGTTAGGGTGGATGCCATTAATAGAAATTCGCCTGCTATATCGAGATTCATCTCCTCCATCTGGTCCAGATAGGCTATATACTGCCTTGTAATCTCAGCAATCGGGATATCGTATATATCCATCTTATGCTCACGTATAAGATGGAGAAGCAGGTCAAGTGGACCCTCGAATTTTTGAAGTTTTATATCCAAATTCAGACCCCGATCGCGCTTCGGACTTCGGTTAACGTTTTTGCCGCAACCTCCGCTGCCTTTTCATTACCTTGATGAATTATAGCATCTACCTTTTTGGGGGTCTTGAGGATTTCTTTGCGCTTCTCTCTTATAGGCTCAAGGAAAGGTTGAAGATGGTCCAACAGTACCATTTTACAGTCGATACATCCAATCCCCGCGGTTCTGCATCCCGCGGCGCACCATTCCCTTGGTTCATCCGGGGTATAAATTTTATGCAGATCAAATACCGGACAAACCTCAGGATTTCCAGGGTCCTTCCTGGTTATTCTGGCAATATCTGTTTTCATCGGACGCACCTTTTTCTCAACCTCCCCGGCACTGTCAGACAGGTAGATCGCATTCCCATAACTCTTGCTCATCTTTCTGCCATCTGTTCCTGGAACCTTTGGCGACGCAGTAAAAATGGGGGTCGGTTCTTTAAATAGATTCCCATATAACTTATTGAACCTTCTAGTAATTTCCCTTGTGAGCTCCAGGTGTGGAAGCTGATCCTGCCCAATCGGAACCCCATCCCCTTTGTAGGCAAGAACATCAGCGGCCTGTAACACCGGATAGCCTATGAGGCCGTAGGTTTGTAATCCCCTCTCCTCCAATTCCCTCAGTTGTTCCTTGTAGGTCGGGTTTCTCTCCAGCCACCCCAAAGGGGTAATCATGGATAACAATAGATATAACTCAGCATGTTCTTTTATCTGAGACTGTATAAAAATGGTCGACTTTTTCGGGTCCAGACCACAAGCAAGGAGATCTACTATTATTTCACGCGTATCCTGCGCAATCCCCTTGGATTCTTCATATCTCGATGTCAGGGCGTGCCAATCCGCAACACCAAAAAATGATGGATATTTACCCTGAAGCTCCACCCAGTTTTTAATAACACCCTCATAGTGACCAATATGAAGCCTTCCGGTTGCCCGTATTAAAGAGACCACCCTTGTGATTTTAGTTTTTTCTTCCATAGTCCTTTACTGTAACAATTAACAAACATTCATACCAGAATAAGAGGGGTAGAAGATGCTTAAAAAATAGATGATTTGCCTCCGTCACCAATTGCTTAATCCTTTTGCTACGTCACCTATGCTCTTGGATGGAATCGCTCATATACTGAGCGGATATGCTCTTTATTAATGTGTGTATATATCTGGGTGGTGGAAATATCTGCGTGCCCTAACATTAATTGCACCGATCTTAGATCGGCTCCTCTTTCCAATAGATGTGTAGCGAATGAATGTCGGAGTGTGTGTGGTGAAACAACCTTAGAAATGCCTGCTTTAAGGGAGTAATTTTTCAAAAGCTTCCAGAACATCTGTCTTGTCATCTCTTCTCCAGCCCTGGTTAAAAAGAGTGTGTGTCGGTTCCCTTTTTTGTCGAGCTTATCCCGCCAACAATCAAGATAATCCTTTATCCTGGTCTGCGCACTCTCCCCAAAAGGTACTAACCTCTCCTTCCCTCCTTTTCCCTGTGGTTTAACATAGCCAACGGTCAGATTTACATCCTGCAGTTTTAACGTGATCAACTCTGAAACCCTTAAACCGGAACCATAGAGGAGTTCCAACATTGCCCTGTCCCTGCCACCAAGGGGTGAATTTTTATCGGGGACTTCGAGTAAACGGTTAACCTCCGGTATAGACAAGACATCTGGCAGGGTTCTCCATGTCTTTGGGCTCTCTATATTTAATGTTGGGTTTCTTTTTAGCTGTCGCTCCAGTAACAGGAACTTGTATAGATTTCTCAGTGAAACAAGTCTTCTTGCAACCGATTTACCAGAAAGCCCCTCTTCATGAAGATGGACGAGGTAGTCGAGAACATGGCTCCTTTCCACCTTTCCAAAATGCCGCACCTTTGTTTGTTCCTCTAAATATTCAATAAACGTTCTTAGATCGTGGGCATACGCCTCAAGTGTGTTTTTTGAGAGCCCTTTTTCAACGGTCAGATAATTGAGGTAGAAGTCGAGATGTTCATGCATATAGATAGGATACATAAGTTGTCATCCCGACGGAAGTCGGGATCTGAGATTCCGGCTTTCGCCGGAATGACATGCAAGAAATCCCGACTTCCTTCGGAATGACGGCACAGTTTTGACCTGGACTGCATAAAAACGGCAAGTTTTAGAAGCGGCGGCTGAAAAAACCGGAGTGTACACGGAAGTACATGAGGATTTTTGACGACGCGACGACAAAATTGCCGTTTTTACGCAGTCCAGAAAAGAAAGAGCCCAGGGGCTGTCTCGCCTGGGCTCTAGTGTCAGACCAGTTCGTGGTCTTCCTCTCTCTCAGAATGAGGGTTGGCACCTCGACAGCCAGAGCTTTACTCGGGGACAGACATCATTGTGAACGGAATCGTTCACAATGATGTCTGTCCCCGAAGTTCTTCCTAGAACTCGCCTATTTTTGAACAGTCTAGCTAAATCAATCAACATGGCTGAAACCTCAATTCAACACGATCAGTAAAACGGAGATCACCCCAACGTATTGCTACATCAGGTAAATCTTCCCATTTAAGATTCAAAAAAACCGAATTATCTTCGTAAGAACTTAAAAAACCTGTGGCATTAAAACATTCGGGTCTTATCGTGCCACTCAAATCCAACATTATTCCAGCGGGGGGGAGATATTCTTCATACCCGCTAACCCTCTTAACCAGCTTCACGCTGGCCGCATCTCCACCAACGAAACCTTGGCCTCTATATTCCGATGAATATCCAAACCCGTCCTCAACCTGCGCGCTGGCCTCTCCATTGGGGGATATGGAGAGATTATGAATCTTCCATCCATTATCTGCTTCCATCAGTGTTATTGAATATGCCTGCGGGCTGCCGGGCAGGCCACCGGGACCACGCCTTTTGGGAACGGGGCTACTATTTTCTTCCTCGCCGCAAGCAATGAACAGAGCCATAACTAACGGTACAATCAGAAGCATACCTATGATTTTACCCAACTGCATCATTACCACTTCCAGGTTATTAGATTTAAGAACGTACAGCGCAAGAAACGTTCCGGCCAAAAATCCATCTAAAAAATCCTACCCGCAGTGCCTACTCGTATGGGTAGATTTCGAAGCGGAAGAAGTGATCGATACCTTCCTCATTGATATTGATCTTGATCTCATTAAGAAGCGGCAATGCAAGATCAAATTTTGTTTTGGTAACATTAAATCTGGCTACATATCCATCAGTAGTCCTCACGATCCTTCCATTACCATCTTCCAACCTCCCAAAGAGCTCAACATACTTAATGCTGGTTGTAGTTCCGAGGCCACTTCGTACCTCTTCATATGGAGCCTGAACCTGAACATAACTTCCGGCCAGACCATACGCGAATCCGCAGGCGCCCTGGAACTGCTGACCTATCTGCTGAACGCTCCTAAGGGTTTGGTTGCAAAAGATACCACCCTCAGAGGCATCAGCGGTAGGAGCCCAGGTCCCGCCAACAACGCGACCATTATTTACTATAAATGTGGCACGTATATTTTGAGCACCTTCCAGCCGGATAGCGATGTTTCCTGGGATGGTATAGATCGGATTATTTGGATCAATGCCATTAGGTGTAACTATAGTATCAACCTTTTCATCATCATCACCGCAACCAACCAGACCGAATGTGCCTGCGACCAGGAGGAGTGCCAACGTATATGCCATTAGCTTATTGAACTTCATTTTTATCTCCTCATTCCTTTCAGATACAATGAGAGTAAAAACCAACTAATAACGAACTGCAGTGCAAACGCACTTTGTACACATTGGATATAAGAGCAACCGTCGTGCCACCTTGCCTTAAAAAATATGCAATGATTTCAATGGGTTTTAACGAAGTAAAAAGAGGCCCACACTATGTGATGTATAACGATTTAGCCAAAAGGTGGGTATTTAACTATATATGTAATGATTTCAGTTAGTTATATTAGTTTTTCTTGGCTTTTCAGTTGACTAGTTCTTGTGCAATAGATTGTACAGATAAGTAGTTGAATTCTATGCCTATTCTTCCTCTTGTTCCTCTTCACTACCACCCTCGTCCCCATCATCTTCCTTTTCATCCGCAGCACTGTCATCGACTGTTTGACCAGACGCCCGATCATCTGTCTGGGGGAGAGGAGCAATCTTGTACTTATCCAGATACACCCTAAACCTTACAACACTCTTTTCATCATCTGGTGAGTTCAGGGAACCTGACCGATAACCCTCAATTTCATTTCCATCCTGGGATACAAATATTTTCCAATCCTTGGATGTCTTCAGGTCAGCAGTTGATAACGTCTTTATGTTTGGGCGCTTTATAATGACATCTTTTGAAAATATACTACCGTTATATGCAATGAGATTCCCCTCTTGAAGACCTCTTTTAAATATTGCAGATATCTCGTTTGAGTTTTTCCCTTCAGTTTTGAAAACAATCTGCACCTTATAATCATCCTTTGAATTTAAAATCTTTATTTTTCCATCAAAATTTTCCTCATTAATCTCCCTTTTTGACTGATTATCAAACCCACCAAAATGCTCAAAAAACATCGTCTGCGAGTGCCAATCATTCCAACTCGAGGCATCCACTACAGACATAGAGCCAATATAACTCTGATTATAGTGAATCCCCCGCATCGCAGCGGCGCTACCCCCACCCGACCCTGCTAATTTGAATAGACCGTCCCCACATCCCTGAAGGCAGAAAAACAAAACCAGCAATGTAATATTTCTCTCTTTCATATCGTCTATATCTCTGTAAAAAAGCCCCTTGGGAATTCAAGGGGCTTTAAAATATCAACTCTTATAACATCACTTACCTGATTGTTCCAATTCGCTGAGGTGGCTCAACACCGCCAAAGCTTATTCTTAAACCAAATGATCCAGTGGTAAAATTAAAATCTGTTGGTGCCTGCATATGATATAGAATAATCTCTCCCTGGAACAAATATCTTCCTGAAAACTCAGTTACGCTTCCGTGACCTTCCAATACGTATCTTGCACGCGCCCATGGAAACAAGACACCTTCATATGGCTGGAGATCCGCTTGCCTATATTCGTTTTCAGAAACAGCATAGAAATCGAGTGGTCCTGGATGTGTCGGATATGTCCAATAGGAAGGAACGTATTTAACACCATTTGCCATAACAAACTGGCTGTTGGGGGCAATCGTCATTGAAAATGATGCTGAATATGATGTCCCATCATCCTTTCTGAGCCTCGCACCAGCAGGCAGGCCTACAGTTATGCCTTGCTGTGGTAATCCTCTAAATACATTATCCGTTCCATAACCCGGGGTATTAGGATTCACAATTGTTCTCTCTTTATCATCACCGCAGCTTACAATTGCCAGTGATGATATGAAGAACAGAATCAAAAATTTACTAAACTTTGTTTTCATCTTTCTCTTCTCCCTCATTCTTTAACCAACCTAAAATCCAAATACATGCGCAAGATTCCTATCTCTACTCACGTATTGAGCAACCGCCGTGCCAGCATTAACTAGGCCAAATCAGGCTTGTTTCACTTCGTTACACTGTTCACTCTTTTTCACTATATCTACCCTAATGAATAAAGCCCTTATGATTTCAGCCAGTTAAGTCAGGCTTTACGTTCAATTCATTTGACAATTCCTTAAACAGCCATCTTGCCGGGATCTTCCATGAGAGGGATCTGTGATTTGCTGTAGTACGGAATTTCGAGGGGGCTAGGACTCTTTTTGAAAGGACAAAGGCTAGATTGAAGCATTTTAGAGACCTCTCTCTTGGCAGTCCGCCGATCCCGGCAAAATGGGCTAAATTAAGGAACCAATCAACGTGCAACGAGAATTACAGGAGCAATTAGAGGACCCGCCCATGCCATAAATTTTCCAAGTGATTTTAAGGAATTAAAGAAAATGTTCAGAATCTGAACATAAAAAGTGACAAAAAGGGAACGCAGTTTACGTCACTCAGGTTGGGTCTTTCCCGAATTTAGTGGAACCTTGCTGTCGTCATCCTGGGGTGACCATTCGTCATCCTGAGCCGAAGGCGAAGGATCTCTTCACAATTTAGCGGGAGATCCTTCGCCTTCGGCCCAG
>Ga0155587_1094_pt2 | contig 12077 bp, 10 predicted proteins | sample RifCSPhighO2_12_FD_107244 | JGI IMG/M metagenome (GOLD analysis project Ga0155587, IMG submission 107244) | Deltaproteobacteria bacterium RIFCSPHIGHO2_12_FULL_43_9
AACAGCAAAACCTGTCCTTATAGGAACCGCAGTAATCGGAGCCACAACGATGATTTTCTCAATCATCCTTCTCCTGAATCTAACACTCGATCTGCTTGACCCACGGGTCCTTCTTGGTCTCATAACCGGAGGGGCTGTAATCTATTGGTTCACCGGGGCATCAATGCAGGCCGTAACAACGGGAGCATACAGGGCAGTTGAATACATAAAGAAAAATATAAAACTGGATACAGTTGAAAAAGCCTCAGTAGAAGCCTCAAAAGAGGTAGTAAAAATCTGCACCCAATACGCACAATCAGGGATGGTAAACATATTTGGCGTCATCTTCTCATTCACACTCGCATTCGCGTGCTTCGACGCGACATTCTTCGCAAGCTATCTCATTTCAATCGCGGTTTTTGGCCTCTACCAGGCAATGTTTATGGCAAACACCGGTGGCGCATGGGATAACGCCAAGAAATGGGTTGAAGTAGACCTTGGCGAAAAGGGCACCCCACTCCATGCCGCAACAGTCGTTGGAGACACGGTCGGGGACCCGTTTAAAGACACATCCTCCGTTGCATTAAACCCGATCATTAAATTTACAACCCTGTTTGGACTTCTCGCCGCAGAGATCGCCCACTCCGCCGGAGTAACCGGTCTCTATATAGGAATCTTTTTACTCCTGGTCGGCCTCTTCTTTGTACATCGCTCATTCTATGGCATGAGAATCAGCAAGGCTGGAGAAAAATTAACCACCGGCCATGGCAAACACGGAAAAGAGTTCCAGCAGGCAAGAGGATTTCATCACTAATACATTTATTGTCATCCCCGTGTACTTGTCATCCCCGTGTACTTGTCATCCCCGTGTACTTGTCATCCCCGTGTATTGTCATCCCCGTGAAAACGGGGATCTAGATTCCCGCCTTCGCGGGAATGACATAAAATCTTTGGACTTTTTTCGGCACCACAAGAGACATTAACTGTTACTCTTCCCCAATCCACAAAATACCACGTAATGCAACATACTGATATCATTGGAGAATTTGCCAATCATGTAATATTAATCCTGGCACGCTGCCTGCAAAACCATTTTGTGTAGCTGGAATTTCGAGGGGCCCTTTTTTATCGTCATTGCGAGCACCCACGTGTCATTCCCGCGAAAGCGGGAATCTAGATCCCCGTTTTCACGGGGATGACGTTTTCGTCATTGCGAGCGAAGCGAAGCAATCTAAAATCTAAAATTAACCCCGAAATACATCCTCGACTCATCCGGATCGTAAGTGTTCACCTCGTATCGGGGATCCTTGATGAATGAGTCAGACTGGCCGTACCCGATCTCTGCCCCTAAGACCCTTGTAATCTGGTAGGCCGCCGAAGCGTTATAACCATATTTCGCATATGCTGTTGGATCATCGACTTTTGCATGCGCAACCCTTTCCACCCACTGGGTCTCTCCACTTGCTCCAAGGGACAGGGATAAATCCGGTATAATATAACAAGTTACAATCATCTCATGACCCAGATCGTATTTTGGCAACGGTTCTCCATCGCCGGTTGCCTGATACGCCTTAAAATAATATCGTGTGTATGGCCGATAACTAAGATTTAACTTCTTATTAAAAAAATCTCTCCCTATAATCATGGTCCCGCTTGGCACCGTATATATTCCATTCTCCAGCGATTTATACGATGTCGGAAGAGTCACACCACTTCTCCATTGCAAAACAAACCCATACAAATCTGGAGAAATAGTCATTAAATGATAAAGATAGGTTTCATCAAACTGAAACTCAGAAACGCCATACTTCGGCACAACATAGAGTTTCTTGGCTGGAATAATAAGCGACAATTCATGACTATCCGAGAGCTTATAAGCGCCACCCAGCAAAAATTGTGTATATGGATCCACCGTCGGGCCAAACCCGACATGGTGCTGCGAAGAAAACAAGACATTAAATGGCTTTTCACCCTCAACACTCTGATTAATCGACCCCGCATTCGAACCCTGTGCAAATACTTCAATTGAAACAAAAAGCAGAGCCAAAATACTAAAAATAAAAAATGTAAATTTAGTTTGTTTCATATCAACCCACACTGCCATCCCCAGCGACGAAGTCGCGTCGGGGATCCCCATCGTCATTCCCGCGAAAGCCGGAATCTATTTCGTCATCCCCAGGCCGAAGGCCGTAGGGGATCCCCTAAAGTCATCCCGGTGAAAACCGGGATCCCGACTTTCGTCGGGATGACATTAGAAATTAAACTCCACGCCCATCAACCACCTCGACTTTTCAGTGTCATATATATTCATCTCATACCTACCCTGCTTAATCATGGAATCTGAGTATGAATACCCCACATGAGCCTCAAGGTTCTTTACAACCTGATACCCGAGAAAACTCTCAAACAAATAATCTCCCTCAGGCTGTCTCGGTTTATTATCCCCAGCGACTCTTTCATAGGAATTATATTGGGCCATAAACCTGTTAAACAAATTCAACTTATCAGTAAAATCTATCTGTCCCTCTATATAATTACCAAGCGCGCCACGTTTTAGAGGTTTACCGCCAACAGTTGTGCTGAATTGATTTACTGAATAACTGATAAATGGTTTATAAGTTAATGTAAAAACATCGAAGAATTTTCTTGAAGCTATAAACATCCCACCAAGTTTAGTTATATTGTCCTGATCACGAGAGACCGTAGAGAGTGGAAGCGTAGCAGATGCCCTCCACTTCAAACTAAAACCATTGATATCTGGAAAGAGTGTATAAATATGTCTCAATGACATATCGCTAAATGATACCTCTTCACCATTAATCTGAGGCACTTCGTAGTACTTATCAATCCCCTGAACGATCAGGACTGTATTTCGATCATTAATCTTATAGCTTGGACTTAATGTAAATGATGTATACTGCCCGGTATTCTCATAGAATCCAAGGTACTGATCCGCCCCGACCACAACAGACCATGGCTTCGACTTCTCATCCACCGTAGCAGCCGTTGTAGATGTAGCAGTGGTCGCTGTAGGAGTAGCCGTTGCCTGAGCAAGGAATGGGTCGTTGCTATTTGAGATTGGCTTTTTTGAGACATTCTGCGCAAAAGCAGAGGATCCCATCAAGAGAAAAACAAGGAGGGCACCCACCCGTACTTTATAACTGTTAAAGTATCTTTTCATAGGTACCCTCATCTCTCTAAATAAAATAATTAATCCGAATTATTAGCAGCATTATAGAGTTTATACAGATTAACAATTTCTTGCCTCGTACCACCATTGGCATTTTCACTGTCGATGCTATCTACCAGGGACTCTATTACGGTATAGGCATAAGGATTTAGATTTTCAGATGCCATGTAATAATGATCATCATTCGGATTGTATACAACTCCAACTTTAGTATCAGTTACGAAATATGGATCTTCACTCTGTGTTATTAAAACATCTTTTTTATCTATATGATCCAAAATCTCGTTACCAAAAGTCTCTTTCAATTCTTTGCGCGTATACCTTCCAAACTTTATCCTTTGAATTAAGCTTACATTATCCTCATTATAAAAGTCCTTAGCGGTATCTGCGAATAATGCGCGTGCATAATCCAGAAACCATGGTTCCATATCACGCCTTAAAGTAAGTGAGTTTTCAATAACCTTAGTTAATATATTTTTAAACTCAGGTGTCTCACTCACCATCAAATATGACATGTAAGGGCGCTTATTATTGATGTCATAAGGTATTGCATCGTTCCCCATTAGATACCGCATAGCAAATATTTTATCAGGCAAAATACCAATGCGGATCAACTCGCCTGAAAAAGGATGGTACTCTGATCTCCAATTCATTCCCGCAGAACTTTGTTGGAGAACGGCATCATAGAATGCGATTGCTAAGAGTTGTGTACGCTTGAAATCATTAACGATCTCGTCAGCATAATCGGTAGCATCTTCCGGCGAGTAACCATATGAAGGTGAGCTCAGCAATTGTTTTATTTTTTCCGAATTAAGTCCATTGAGCCAAGTCGCAAGATATTGCTTTATGCTACGCATTTGGCCATGTGCAGCACCTATGTATTCTGAAGAGTCAAAATAATCGTTCAAGAATCTAAAGTTTCTAATCTTGTAATAACCAACATATGACTTAATACGACTTAACAGCATTTCAGACAAAGTAGATCCAGAATCATAAGGTCTGCAAGTAGCGTTCAAAGGTCTATGCTCATCTGTACAATACAAAAACTTTCGCGAAGACACTTTTTCGCCGTCGCTATAAGCAAATGCAAGCGTGGCTTTGTCATAAGGGCCCCAGTCATTGTACTGATGATAATTGGTTAACGTTTCTGGCGAATTGTAGTCCATAACAGAAGCCGTCTCCATCGGATGAACATAAATCGCTTTTCCATCTTTATCTGAAGCAAGTACCGGCTTTGGATAACGTAACTTATCTGCTGATGATTTAAAATTGTGTCTTAAACCAAGAGTATGTCCGAATTCATGGAAGCATAACTCACTTAAAATGTTATATATCAACTGGTCTACATTCACTCCCTTTTCTAAAGCTTCGGCTGCACCTACTATTTTTTCAAACAAAAACATTACAACGCTATTCTTGGGATTTGAAATACGTTTTTGTTCTATTTTCTCATACTCATTGATTACCTCTCTTACGTAATTATTCACGATAGACACATTGTTGGTACTACCGCCGCTCCAGGCTCTAGAAATCAATTTTTCAATTCTCTCCTCCGTTTTTTCAGTGCCATCAAAATTATTTATAGCTCCTTCGTGGTCAGAAGTTTTACTTATAGTCAAGTATCCACCGGGAGGTGCAAATGTTAACGAGGGATCTAGAAGCAATTTGTTGTATGCTTCCCCTCTCCCCTTTGAAAGATCAAAGTTGTTAGTCCACGTATTCACATCAGAGGTAAATCCTTCTGTTTTTAAGGTCTCCGACATTGCATTTATAATGCTTGATCGTGCAAATTCTTCTTTATTAAGCGAAATGTTTCTATTCATTTGCTCAAGAACTAGCTTCAAACCCTCTACCCACACGTTAACGGTACCACTTATTAGTTCTCCAGTAAGTGGATGGTTGTCGGATGGTCCATATCCCAAAATATGTTGGTTGTTTACATAGGAACCTTTACTATTAACGAAATGTATGAATGAATAACGAAGATCACCTAATTCTTTTACATTCCCGTCATCCCAGTTATTTTCATGTATTTCAAAGCGCGTCGGCAAATTATTTTCAATAAATATGGCGTTGGTCCGGGCAAATATCCCTTTTTCAGGATCTGTGAATAATGATTTATATTCTTCCGGAAAATCTTTTGTAAAATAGTAGTGATGGGTTTTATTTGGATCCCACCTATTCATCAAATAGGAAATTTTGTAGGCCCCGGTTTTGGGATCAAGTGTTTCTAGCTTTGACCTAAACATTCCATGTTTTGAAATTACTGGATCATCTGTACCCTTATATACATACGGAGCATAAGAGCTCTTTTCGTCTTTTTTAAATGAATATTTATATCGAACAGAGTATGTAAAATCTAAATTCTTGAATCTACGTATATCTAAATCACACATGGGTGACTTTTCATAACTAACATCAACATCCCAGCTAAGATAGTCATCTGAAATTGCCAGTGAGCCAGGAACCAGTGATGATGATTTTTTATCAAAACATTCAAATAGGGCGTCAAGGCCAATTTCAGGAAATGCAGAAACTTCCGATATATTTGAAGATTCAAATTTTATCTGAAATTGCCTCTTCTGTTCCCATGTTTTATCCTCTGTGTCCTCGACCTCTTTATTGGTAACTTTTCCATCTGATTCGGCAAGCTTAACATCGTGATGAGTAATGTCCCATTCGTTAAGAAGACCCCTTGAATACTTATCAGTAGGTTCTGTAGAAGTAACATCATTAATTAAACGTAATTTGTCTTTTGAAAATTCAAAGTGACCAAGCCTTACATCACTTGTAAGTCCAACAATCACAAAACCAATATTTGAAGAGGTTTTAGTTACAGTCACCTTATACAGCCACGCTTTACCTTTGCCAGAACCAACAAAGGGTTCTTTTGAAATCCACGAATGTTCCGGATCCTTCCTGGTTTCAACCGGACGCTGTTTTGCACAAGAAGTTAATGCTATAGATGCAACTAGAATTAAAACTATTTTAAGATTTTTCATTTTCATTACCTCTTTAATTAACCGAATAAATAAACACGGTAGTGAGTTCTCTATTATCAAATCCTATTGCTACCCCCTCATTTGGAAAATAATAAATTCCATTTCTAGAAGGCTCCACTTCGCTCTTATAGGCTCTGAAGCAATCCTTTGGATTTACTTTTGCAGATTTCAGTGCCTCACTCAGAGTTGTTTGAAATTCGGAATCCTTCATTCCCAAAGCTGCATTTAGTGTAACTCCGCATAGTTTTCCAATGCCCGCAATCTGCCAATCAGTCGCAACCCCAACTATAGTAAATGTATCTTTTTCAGTTGGATGAGGAACTACTGATACCTTTACATCAATATCTCCAAATAACAGTGAATGTACCTTAATTCCTTTCTTCCTTGCCCTATCACCATCAACAGCAACAACATCCAAGTTGTCATTTTTATTGTATTGGGCTCTTGAAACCATAGAATAGTCGTCTTTTTTGTAATGGACGGTAGCTTCGTACCTTCCAGAATCAATTTCGCTAATTGTCAGGCTCGAACCCAATTCGAAACCGGCAAGTGAGCTAACTGGTTCTCCGTTGTCTTCAAGGGGTTTTTGAATTGCTGGTATTACTAATTTATTAAATTGATTACTCCACAAGGCAACCAAGATTGAATCTAATTGTCCTGACTCCTGGGAGAAATCAAAAGAGATTAACTTACCCTTGTCATTCGCCTGGTCATATTGAACAACTGCACTCTTAAATGTTTTTTGACTAGTATTTTTATGGAATCCACTCTTTTTGGCCAAGATAACATCGCCTTCACTTGTTGCAATGTTTTCTGTCAATAACTTTGTAAGTTCGCCAACAAATTTTTGCTGTTTTTCTTCACCATCTATTGCAGTCCCAACTGACAAATAGTTATGCTCCACAGGCTTTTTGAATGAAGGCCCAAATGGATCCGAACTTTCAAACTCTTTTACTAAATAATGGTTCAGTATCTGATATATCTGCTCAACTGATAAAGGTACCAATGAACTTGTCGATTTTTTTAAGCCCTCAATAAATTTTTGAGGATCTTCTGATGACCACAAAGATCTTAGCTTGAACATAACCCTAGGTACGCTTAAGAATTCGAACCCATTTTCACTATTAACAATTTCAATATAGTTAGAATTTACTCTGATGAGTTTTTGAAATCCACCAGCAATTTCTATCCCGGACAATATTTCACCACTATCGGGTTCAATATAAGTACGCCCAAATTCTGATTTATTTATTCCTAAAGAAATTCCAGTAAAATCTTTGAGAAAGAAATCTTTAAATTGAGAAGTTAAAGAATTTACTTCTGGTTCACCCTCTTTTATATTTTTATTTAATTTTTCATAAGTTCCACCCCAGGTATCTCCAAGTTTGATATTCTCAGGTGAGTCCAAATTTTCAGGGTCTACCAGAAGCGTTCCCTTCGTTAAATCAAATTCACTGCTAAGATTTCCATTATTTACGGCCCTTGAAAGGGACATAAAAAATAAAGTCTTCCTATCTTTGGCAAAGGCAATAACAAAACCAGGCCAAATAAATACAATCTCTGCAGGTCTAACAAGTACCCTGCATGCAGGTGGTATTCCTGAGCCTGGATTTAAACAATTGAATGCAGAATCTTTTTCATTTAGGGCATTGTATAGTTTTGTAATAAAGGATTGACCAAGTTTGCCTTCTTCATTTTCGGTAAAAAACTGAGTATATTCTCTTTTAAACTTTAGTTCTCCTATTTCCCCAGGAACCTTAAGAGCTCCCTGATAAGATGTTTGGAGTTGAATAAAAACAGGAACTCTAGGAGTACCCTTTCTCCACAAGACAACAATGCCGGAGGGGTAAACATACATTGACCCATTTATATAGTTTCTAGTCCAAGAAGTTTTTTCCATCATCGCTTCTGCTTTTTCAAACGTTGTAGATACATCCTCCTGAAATGCACCAGTCATAAGAATACCTGCTGCACCATTCACAAGAATTTCATCACCCTCTTTGTTTTTCATCTTTTCTTTGTAATAAATGGGCTTAAGGCTGTTTTCTCTCGTAAATGAATCGTTATCCTTTGTATTTTGAAAAAGATCCCCCGAAATCTCAATTTTGTGTTCCATATCTGGTCGAATTTCGGAAGGGTTAACAGCAGGTGGTGTCTCTGTTCCATACTGCTTCGGTGCATCTGTACACCCAACTATGATTAGTAACGGAATTGAGAGTGTTAAAGTAAAGATTCGGTTTAAGAAAGTATTTGTTTTCATCCTTTACCTCTTGTTTGGAACCAAAATTTACTGTCCACCGCCGTGAACATAATTTCCTCGCTTATATATGCCGAGGTATAAGGGTGTCAAATAATTTTTATACGATCGATGCTGTGAACTGCTGTGCTTTTTTCATGTTGAGATCCTTCGGCTTCGCTCATGATGACGATCTACCTCAGCATTCTTTATTGCTTTGTGGGGCGCTGTTTTTTCTCTTTTTATTTCCCAGTCAGGCTCCTTTTAGGGAATCTGACTACCCAACAATAAGTTGAGCAATCATCGTACCAAAATGTGCTAATTAACTTTCCTAGTAATTTCGATGGGTTACGCTGGGCATGTCTGGTCTATCTTGGAGGTCCCCTTCGAATAGAGACAATTTTTGTCACTCTGGGTGACGTTTTGCGCAGTTTTAGCGCGGTCTTGCTCGGTCTTTCGGTCTTTCCCTAATTTGGTGCTTATGGGTTCTTTCTTATTTTTTCGTTACCCCATCTTCTATCCATGCGTAATAATCCTTGCTTACCTGATCAATGGAAATTGAAAAGATGGCTGGGGTTTCGTATGAGTGGTTTGCTTTAATTACTTTTTCAATTGCTTTGTATTTTGCTTTTAAGGTTTTTATTAAAAGAACAACCTCTTTTGACTCTGTAATTTTCTTTGATTTTGGTGGCCAGCGGTAGAGAGAAGTCATATTGGGGAGTATGTTTGTGCAGGCGCAGAGCCTCTTCTTTAGGAGGATTTTACTCAGTGATTTTGCCTGGAATAGACTTTCACAAGTAGTATAGATAAGTATCGTTTTTTGCATGCTTTTTGACCTTACCTAGTAAATGTTACTTTATAGTAACTTGGGTTCCTTGTATACTGACATAGTTTGAGGTATTTCCAAATAGGTTCTAAAATTTTGATGGGTTAATTATGCAAGCAAAGAGGAGTGAAATTATATTTATAGTGGAAGAATCGCCCGAAGGTGGTTTTACAGCCCAAGCTCTAGGTGAAGATATATTTACTGAAGCCGACGATTTAGTTGCGCTTCAGGAAGCAATCAAAGATGCCGTAAAATGCCATTTCGGTGAAGAGAATTGCCCAAAAATAATTAGGCTCCATATAGTTAAAGAAGATGTTATTGCGGTATGACGAGATTACCAAGGGATATATCCGGACAAGCATTAATCAAAGCATTGACTACATTTGGTTATTCTGTGACACGACAAACTGGAAGCCATATACGCCTCACAACTTCAAAACATGGAACACATAACCTCACCATTCCTAATCACAAAAATATCAGAATCGGAACTCTCTCCAATATTTTAAAGGCATTAATAACGCATCATAGAATATCAAGGGAAGAGTTGATCAAAAAACTATTTTAACTTCTATAAAATTTTCTGGACAAAAAATAGTAGATCCATGGAAAATGCCTGTAGATAAAGACGAGTAGCTTCCCAAGCAATGTTATAACTGCCTCTCTTTTTCTCTTCTCAATCGCACATCTTATCTGTTTTGCTGCCTTATCAGCCTTCATCTGAAGCCAGGATGGGACTACCTCTTTTTTTTCTGGCTGGAAAACTCCTTTATTATCGACCCTATAAATCTCTGATTCTACAAAACCGGGGCAGATTGTGGTTACTGATATCCCATATCTGCCTAATCCCATATATATTGAACCACCTAAAGATTTAACCGCGGCCTTGCTCATTGAATAAGCAGATGAATTGGGGAGGTCCAGGTATGCGGCAACGCTGCTTATAATTGCCAGTTTTCCTTTGGATTTTTTTAGCTCAGGAAGTGTAGCGTAGATTGTGTTTAAAACCCCAAATACATTTGTTTCAAATTGCCTCCTGTAATCTTCTACTTTTAACTGTATCAAGGCACCGGAGACACCAAACCCTGCATTGGCGATGACGGTGTCTATAGAACCGAATTTTTCAATCGCCTGTTTTACCGGCTCGATAAACCCCTCTTCATGCCTGACATCACATTGGAAGGTTAAGATCTCTGAATTGGAATTTATTTTTTTACACTCTTTCGCGATGTCGCTTAATCGATCAATCCTTCTGGCTGTAAGGATTAGATTTGCTCCATGCCTTGCGTACTCTTTGGCCAGCGCGGCACCGATACCGGAAGAAGCACCTGTAATAAATATTGTTGGCATAGAATCCTCTTTGTCGTCATCCCGAGCCGAAGGCGAGGGATCTCAACTTACATCATCCCGGGGGATTGCTTCGTCGCGCTAAGCGCTCCTCGCAATGACGACTAACGTCATCCCGAGCCGAAGGCGAGGGATCTCCTCGCAATGTCGGGGAGATCCCCGTTTTCACGGGGATGACGGTGGTCGCTCGCAATGACCATATGTGTATATCATAATCTATTTTTTGTCTTGTGATAAAACAATTTTTCCATTTACAATTAAAATCGGCATTCAATAAGAAACAACTTCTGAGGTTTTATATGAAAATTTTAAAACATGTTCCTTGGATTCTTTTGGTTATTGGTGGTTTAAACTGGGGGCTTGTGGGCCTATTCGATTTTAATCTAGTTACCTGGGTCCTTGGTGAAGGAACAACACTGACAAAGCTTGTTTATATACTAATCGGTCTTTCAGCGATTCTTAGTATATTCTACTGTAAAAAGTGCAAGTGCCCTAGCTGCTCAACTACAACCACTCAATAAATAGTGACGTCAACTTGGTAACGGAGGAAATGTGATTATTTTTGTCGCATTTTTCCTCCGTCACCAAATGCACTATTTTTTACCACCAATGGTATTACCCTGAAACAAGAATAGTAATGAAACTGAGAGAATAAGTGCCTGAAACTCCATTCCACCCATTGGATGGGTTGTGGATGGTGAAAAGCTCCACTGCCCCCAGTGGAACATAAGAATTGCGCCTATCATTACTACTGAGAAAAAGAAAGCTGCGGCAGCACCGGCTACCACTGATAAGGCAGCCAATCCAGCTGCTGACGCGGATGCGGATAATACAGACGCGGATGATGCTGAGTAGTATATCCTTGATCAAGTAATAAAAGGGTCCGCAAGGATGCGGGCCCTTTTATTTTCTACATATATAAATTTGCCATCATCATTTTTTCAATGTGAAAAGGATTTTATCAAAGGTTAAATTTATTCAATCATCTAGGTAACTTCCGGAAAAATGTTCGTTACAGTACGGTAAAAAAGACATCTTCATTTTATTAAATCCAGCTCAATATTCTTAGGCACTCTATTTGCTGTACCTTGTCATTGCGAGCAAGGCGAAGGAATCTCAAAGCGAGATTGCTTCGCTTCGCTCGCAATGACGAACGAGCTCGCAATGACGAACGAGCTCGCAATGACGTAAGAGATTGCTTCGCTTCGCTAAGGATGATGACAATCGTGCCAGATCCTTCGCTTCGCTAAGGATGATGACAATCGTGCCAGATCCTTCGCTTCGCTCAGGATGACGAAGATACTCGAAATAACGTAATTGGAGGACTTAAAATGAGATCTTTTGCAGTAACAATATTAACACTTCTAATGTGTTCAACCTCATTTGCTAATGAGAGGTATATATTTAGTTATGAAAACCTTAATCAGCTCAAAAATTCCATCCATAGGAACGGTGGAGCGGTCATAAAAGATCTCAGGAACTCAGGAAGTGTTGCGG
>Ga0155587_1099_pt1 | contig 12041 bp, 13 predicted proteins | sample RifCSPhighO2_12_FD_107244 | JGI IMG/M metagenome (GOLD analysis project Ga0155587, IMG submission 107244) | Deltaproteobacteria bacterium RIFCSPHIGHO2_12_FULL_43_9
GCTTCGCCTCGGGATGACATTATACCAAATACTTCAACAGCAATGTCGCAATACCAAGAAATGTTAAGAATCCGAAGACATCGGTAAATGTAGTCATTATTACTCCACCCCCAATTGCTGGATCCTGTTTCAGCGTCCGAAGCAAAAGTGGAATAGCAGTACCCGTAAAACCCGCGATCATCATATTGAGAATCATCGCAACAAAAAGCACAAACCCCAGCCATGGGTTTCCTTTCCAGATCCAAACCACACCGGCGGTGATTAAACCGGTAATTGCCCCAATTGAAATTCCAACAAATATCTCCTTTAATATCGCCCTGTATGCCTGCGTAAAAGCGAATTCTCCCAATGCGAGTCCCCTTGTAACAACGGTTAAGGTTTGTGTTCCTCCGTTTCCACCCATTCCAGCAACAATGGGCATAAAAGTTGCCAGAGCAACAACCTTCTCAATGGAATTTTCGAATAAACCAACAACCCAGGATGCCAAAAATACCGTTGCCAGATTGATGACCATCCATGGAAGTCTTTTAACAATGGACTCAAGTGGAGTGCTAAAGACCCTATCCTCAATTGATAGACCAAACATCTGATAAATATCCTTGGTTGCCTCCTCATTAATAATATCAATAACGTCATCCACCCTTATCATCCCGACAAGTTTCCCATCATTATTTACAACGGGAAGTCCAAGATAGTGGTAGTCAGCAACAAGTTTTGCGGCAATGTCAGCATCATCGGTATCCCTGACCACAACAGGCGTCTTCGTCATTATATCCTGAAGCCTGACTTCGGAAGGTGATGAAACAAGTTGTCTCATTGAAACAACACCCAGTAGATGCTGTGTTTCATCTATAACGTAAATATAAAATATCTGCTCCTCAGAAACCTGAGCCCTGACCCGCGCGATCGCATCATCAGTCGAAACAGTTGGACCAATAGCAAAGAAATCCGGATCCATTCTTCTTCCAACTGAATGTTTAGAATATTGTTGCAACCGTTTAAACTGCTGGAGCCTCCCTGCGGGAAGCGCGCTGTCAACCTCCAAGCGAAATTCTTCCGGAACCTCCTGATAAATATCGAAAGCATCATCGACTTCAACGGACTGTAAAAGGGTTAAAATTCTTGGAATAGATAACTCGCCTAGCAAATCAGCCAAAAGTTTGTCTGGCATCTCGGCAAAAATATCTGCCGCGCGTTTACTTGAAAAGATTACCTGAAGTAAGAGGGCTTTTGCCTCCTCATCCAGGGTGGTCAACATTGGCGCGATATCGGCACCCGCCACCCCCTCCATCACCTTCGCAACATTTTCAAATTCATGCGCCTCCAGGGCAGCCCTTAAGGCGTCAATTTTCACCTTTTTTCGTCTGACGGGAAGAGCCATCATAGCTGTTTCACCAGGATAAAAACACCAAAGGTTAGCTTTATCATTGGAATAAAAAGGTGACAACCAATTTCGGGATTGATTGACAAGAAATAACCGCTATAATACCTACTTTCAACCAACCGGCTATTTTTGCTGCCCCGGTAGCTCAGTCGGTAGAGCAGGGGACTGAAAATCCCCGTGTCGGCGGTTCAATTCCGTCCTGGGGCACCAAAATCAATAATCTGTATTATAAAAGTAGTTAACCGTGGAAATTAATTCTTTGTTTTCGTCTCCTGAGAAAACTAAAATTTCACATCCACCAGTGTCAGCTTCAACCACGGTTCCTATCGTCAAGACGTAATACAACTCAAACGTATCACCCGTTTCGCTCCACTCTTTTGATAAAACAAAAGATCTCTCCTGAAGCGCGCAGTCGGCAGAATTCTTTTGTATCTGAATCTCCGGAAACTGAATGGAGCCACCTTCCCGTACTAATACCCTTACTTTCAAACCGAACTCGTTTCCGGTGCCTTCAACATCTATCTCTGCCCTGTCCGCAGCCACATTTATCCAGCCTGAGGAATCCTCAACCGCAACCGCATAAACGGATGGAGCAGCAACGCTTGTTATTACAAAGAAAGATAGAATTATTAATTTGGAAAAACTACCCATGTAAAACTCCTTTTAAAAACTAACTACTATTACCAAAATTGGTAAGTCTTGATGACAAATATTATATAATGTGTCAATAAGATTATTGTTATATTCTTAAAAGCGAGAAAAATGCTTATAGAGTAGTCATGGATCTAATCCCATGAGGACGATTTTCCTTGGCTACATTCGATGTAACAACGACAAATTGACACTCCCGAAGTTCATCGAAATTAGAGGCATTGCCGTAACTCATTCCAGATCTAATACCACCAACGAGTTGATTGATAATTGGAGTAATCGACCCCTTATACTCTACTATGGTCTCTACACCCTCGGGAGCCATCTCTTCGGGGACCTTTTCCATCATCTGCTCACGCGCGGCAGTACTTGCCATTCCCCGATATATCTTACATTTTTTTCCACCGGGAAGGGCTACGATTTTCCCTGGGGTCTCTTTTGTCGCAGCCGCAAGGTTTCCAATCATCGCACTCTGTGCGCCAGCAACAATTGCCTTAATTATGTCCCCAGCAAATCTAATTCCACCATCGGAGATAATAGGAACATTTGCCTCTCTGGCAATCTGGTTACACTCGATGACGGACGTAAGTTGAGGAATACCGAACCCCGTAACCAGTCTTGTTGTGCACATTGAACCGCCACCAATGCCTACCTTTATTGCGTCGGCTCCCGCCCGTACCAATTCTACTGTCCCCTCGGGGGTGGCAACGTTTCCCGCAATTACATCAACCTCCGGGAAATTTGTTTTTAGATAATCGATGACCGTCAACATTGAATTAGAGTGTCCATGGGCGATGTCAATTGTAACGACATTGGCGCCCGCCTCTATAATCGCAGGGGCTCTATCCTCATAATCCTTTACACCTATGGAGGCCGCGATCGTCTCCATTCCGGGCTCCATCTTTTTTGCCAGTAGAATTTCATCAACCTCGTGCTGGATGGTGCAATTTCTATGAATGATCCCACAACCACCAAGGCGATACATCGCAACCATCATCTCTGATTCTGTCACTGTATCCATATTGGCCGTAATAATCGGGATTTTTATTTTATGTCTTCGTGTGAACCTGGTTTCGGTATTGATATTGAACCTGCTCGGAAGACTTTTCCTCGGATATACGAGAACATCGTCGAAGGTAAGTCCATGTTTCCACTGGCTGTAAAATTTATCCAAAATTGACTCCTGTTATTTAGAATTGTCTGCCAATTGATAAACCCGCCCAGGGGGCTAATGTTTCACTCCCCATAAAATACAAACCGTATCCGGTAGCACGAATCAGCCAATCCCCAACAAATCTATATTCTAGACCAACCCCACCCATTAACGCCGGACCCTGATAAAGTATCCGTCCAAAATCTGCCCTGCTTCTATTAATCCACCCCTGAATAAATGTTCTTCCCGGCTCCTCTTTTCTACCTTCACCAAACCCCATTTGAAAATCAAAACCCCCGGTCAAATATGGCCTAAGCTGTCCAGACCATGGTGTTATAACAAAATATACGGGAACAGATATAATACCTGTTTTATAATAAGAACCCGTTCTTAAAGACTCAGCCGGATTCAAGCCTAGACCGAATCCAAATGTATAAAAATCAGACAAGGCCCGCTCATAGTTAATTGTTCCTATAGCAAGTGAGCCCTTTCCAAGTCCCTCAACTACAAATCGATTCTTATAAATCAATTCAGGCGTAGTTTCACTTTTGACAATCGCAGTTTCAGTCCCTGCAAATGAATTACCCGGAAAAACGCAACATATTAAAAAACAACTTATAAGGAAGAACCTCATTCTGCCAATACCCCCAACCTTTCATCAACCCCCAATGAAATCGACAAATCAATGTAACGTCAAGATTCCATTAAATCAATCACTCATGCTACAATTAAAACTTGGTAAAAGGAGAACATATGTCCAATTTCGCAACAAGGGATGGAACAACCAGTTACAGAGAGCGTTTTAATTACCTCCCCGATTCACATTTTCATAATTTCCGGGGGCTCACGCTCTCATCTATTGGCCTGGGTACCTATCTTGGCAACCCCGATGACACCACAGACCAAAAATACACAGCAGCAATAAAATTAGCCGTTTCCCTTGGCTGCAACGTAATTGACTCGGCAATCAATTACAGGTTTCAAAGAAGTGAACGATCAATTGGTAAAGCCATCTCTTTACTACTGACGAACAACTTTAAACGAAGTGAAATCTTTCTCTCCACAAAAGGGGGATTCCTATCCTTTGACACTAAAGGCGAGATCCATCCAAGGGAGTGGTTCAAAAATGAGTTTGTCAGCAGGAATCTATGCAAGCCTGAGGAGTTGGTTGCAAGCTGTCACTGCATCAGCCCGGGATACATAAAGGCCGAGATTGAGCAGAGCCTGAAAAACCTAGGGGTGAAGGGGATAGATCTCTATTATCTACACAATCCGGAAATCCAGTTAATGGAGGTAAACAAAAGCGAATTTGAGGAGAGATTAAAACTGGCCTTCTCGGCCCTTGAGGAATCAGTATCAGAGAAAAAGATTCAATTTTATGGAATTGCCACATGGGAAGGGCTACTGGTTGATTCCAAATCGAAGGAATTTGTTAGCCTTGAAGATATTGTGAAATTGGCAAAAGAGATTGCTGGAGAAAATCACCATTTTAAAGCGATACAGCTTCCATATTCATTGGCCACGCCAGACGCATTTTTAAAAACAAACCAACCTCAAGAAGGAAAACTCTTCTCCGCAATAAATCTCGCATCTAATCTCGGGCTCGGCGTCTTTTGTTCCGCCTCTCTAATGCAGGGACAGATTATAGGGTATTTAACTGACTCATTAAGACAAAAGTTCCAGGAAAAATTAAAGACAGATGCCCAACTTGGACTTCAATTTGTAAGATCAACCCCTGGTGTTACAACCGCGCTGGTCGGGATGAAACAGCTTGAACATGTAAAAGAGAATCTTGCCACAGCAAACATAGAAACCATGAACACCAAAAATTTCAATGAGATATTTGAATAAACTATTTGGTTTTATCCAGTCAGTAATATGAAAAAGTGGCCTTCTTCCGGTAAACCAACGCACACATCAAGCCTCTTGGCTTAACCCACAAAGAGTTCCTTTACCCTCAGTTCAGGATGCCATGATTGCGAAGGATCTCCCTAAGTTTGGTAACAATACATTTAATGTACAAGTTCCTATATTGACTGCACAAAATGACAATTGCCGCTACAATCATTGCATCAATTTATCGTTTATGATAAATTGATGCATATATGACATTTAAAGATATTATTAAGAAGGCTTCCAATATACCACTTTTTACCATTGGTTTACTTGCGGCAGGAGAGAATGTTGCACAGGTTAGACTACAGGTAGCACGCTGGGTTAAGGATGGGCGATTAATTAAACTCCATAAAGGATTATATCAATTAGCGGATCCATACATCAAAATAATTCCGGAAAAGTTTACAATTGCCAATAAAATTAAATCTCATTCGTATGTTAGTCTTCAATCAGCACTCGCATATCATGACATGATTCCAGAGTATGTAGCAGAGGTGACTTCTGTTACTGCGGGGAGACCTCAAACAATTGAAACTCCAGTTGGACGATTTAGTTACAGACATATTAAAAAAAACTTATTTAACGGATTCAGATTAACAGAGCTCTCATCTGGCCAATATGCTTTTATTGCAGTGCCAGAAAAAGCCCTTCTGGATCTTGTATATTTAAATGCCCATGGTGAGAGTGAAGCATATTTAGAAGAATTACGCTTACAGAATCTGGATAAGATTAATAAAAAAATATTGCGAAAAATCGCACTTGAATCAGGGATTCCAAAACTTAAACGCGCATTCAGTATTATTGAAAAAATTATTGGGCGGGATAAGGGGATTGAATTATGAAAGATTATATTAAGGAACAGATCGCCAAAGTGTCAGATGCAAATATGGCGAGATGTATTGTCAGGGAATATTTACAGGCACGTATTTTAGAATCGTTTCAGGAGAGCGGCGCTTTTACAAGCTGGGCATTTGTGGGTGGAACCTCACTGAGATTTCTGTACAGAATGCCACGCTATTCCGAGGATTTGGATTTCTCACTTAAGGCTGTTGGAATTGAGGATAATTTTAGAATATTCCTAAAGAAAGCAATTAAAGATTTCGAGAGTGAAAACTATAATGTTTCAGCAAAATTAAACGAATTGAACAACGTCAAATCTTCGTTTATTAAATTTAGTGGTTTGCTTTATGAAATGGGCCTCTCCCCACATCAACCAGAAACAATTTCAATAAAAATAGAAATCGATATAAATCCACCGGACGGCGCTAAATTTGAAACCACCATTGTTCGTCGACATATTCTATTAAATCTTTTGCACTATGACAAAAGTTCTTTGTTTGCCGGAAAATTACATGCTTTTTTTAGCCGAAAGTACGTAAAGGGTAGGGATATCTACGATTTATTGTGGTACCTATCAGAAAAAGGATGGCCTAGCCCTAATTTGATTTTACTCAATAATGCATTAAAACAGACGGGCTGGGTAGGACCTCAAATAACTGAGAAGAACTGGCGATCTGAGATTGCTCGGAAAGTTAAAACATTAGACTGGACCAAGGTTCTGGCTGATGTAGGACCATTTTTAGAAAAAACCAAAGATATAGATTTGCTTACTAAAGAAAATCTTTTATCACTATTAAAAGAGTGAGGCCCGTAAACGTCCACAATATTCTTCGCTGGTTCAGATTAGGTGAGGAAGTTATTCCAAATTCCGTATCAGAAATTAAATTTTCTATTTTTGTTTTGTAACCTTGTACCCTTGAGCATTTAGATCGGAAATTATCGATTCAATATGATCCTGCCCCCTGGTTTCAAGCGTAAGATTTATTTCGGTTTCACCAAGTGGCATCTCTGATGACAACCTGTTGTGAATCACCTGCAATATATTGGCCTTATGCCCAGCGATAATCGTAGTGAGCCTTTGCAAGGCGCCCGGTTTATCAATGACAAACACAGACATTCTAACCAAGCGACCACTTTTGGCCAATCCACTCTCTATAATTCTTGAGAGCATGTTAACATCAATATTACCACCTGTCAGAACCACCCCAATATTTTTATTTTTTACCGGGATCTTATTATAAAGCACTGCCGCCAGTGACGACGCTCCAGCACCTTCAACAACAACCTTACTCCTCTCCATTAATAAAAGAATCGCGCTTGCAATCTCTGCCTCCTCAACCAAAACAATGTCATCAACATACTTCTTCAAAATTTCCAACATCACAGGACTCGCCTGCTTCACGGCAATACCTTCCGCAATGGTTGCTTTTGCTTCAACCATCTCAGCCTTCCCGCTCCTGAATGACCTATACACAGATGGAGAGTTTGATGCCTGCACACCAATGACCTGAATAGAGGGCTTTAAAGACTTCAAGGCAATTGCAATGCCACTAATTACACCTCCACCCCCAACGGGAACCACAACCAGATCCAGCTCTGGCGCCTGCTCCAAAAGCTCTAACCCAATTGTTCCCTGCCCAGCTATTATTTTTGGGTCTTCAAATGGATGGATAAAAACCAAATCCCTTTTCTCTTTCAGCTCCATCGCGTGACCAAATGCCTCATGAAAACTGTCACCAAACAATATTACCTCCGCGCCATATCCCTTTGTTGCCGTCACCTTGACCAGCGGTGTTCCCTCAGGCATCACAATTGTCGCCTTAATACCCAACTGTTGCGCGTTTGAGGCGACCCCTTGCGCATGATTCCCCGCGGACGCGGTTATAACACCCCTCTTCTTCTCATCCTCGGTTAAAGATAAAAGCTTTACCCTCGCACCACGGTATTTGAATGCCCCGGTGTGCTGCATATTCTCCATTTTTAAATAAATATTATTCCCAACCATCGCGCTAAAATGACCGGTCTTTTTAATGGGCGTGTATAAAGCAATACCCTTAATTAACTCCCGAGCCTCTTTAATATCCTGAAGTGTTATATTCATAGTAAACTTATTATACTCCCGATATCCGACCGATGACCCAATCATAAGTCTATCTTACAACAATTGCCAATTACTGATTTTTATATTGGTCTTCCATTAACAGATTTTGGACCCTTGGGAAAAGGTCTAAGAAATGTATTATCCCTAAATGAGCCATCTGGTCTCGATAACCCGGCATCATACGCAACCGGGTTTGGAGATGCTTCCGCGTTCTTTCTTCTATAAAGTGCCAACCACTGATCAATCGCTTGAATATCCTGTGCGCCCCCCTCTCCTGCCGCAACAGTGCCAACAGTAGTCGCAAAGGCCTCCATATCTGCCAAATCATTCCCGATTTCTTCCAGCCTGTCTGCCGATTTCTTCAGTCTTTTATAATAAATCTCATCCATAGCATCAGCAGATGCGAAAAATGAGAGAAGGCCGCCACTCGGCTTCCTCTTGCTTCTATCATATTCAGAATCTGCTTCTCTCTTTGATAAAAGAATCTCTCCTTTTTGTCGTTCCAGGTTAACCAGACTTTTTTTCAACTCTTCAACATTTCCCCGCGCCTGCACCGCCACGCTGGATTCGCCGGCACCAGATCTCTTGAGTTTCTTTAGTCGTCTCTCATATGCAGTTATCCTATATCGTAGATTTGCGATTGCGTTTGCATTACTCTGCCGGGCTTTTCTTGCCGCATCACGAACCTGATTATACATCTCCTTTATCTCAGCCTTTTTTTCATCAGACGCATTTGCGACCTCGTTGCCACCACCAGGAAGCAGCGTTTGTAAAAATGGAGCCAAGGTTTGTAGTGCCGTACCAAGCTCAGCTACTTTTTTCTCTAATGCTTTGGTTTTTTCATCTAACGCAACAAGGGCTGGATCCTGCGCTTTCCCTGCACCTGCACCTTCGCCTTCGCCTTCACCTCCGCCTTTTTTTTCTGCACCCCCACCTCCTTCATCTGTATCTCCGCCTCCACCTTCGCCTTCACCTTCGCCCTCTTCCTCTGCACCCTCTTCTTCAGTCGCTGCGGCTTTCTCTTCTAGTATTTTCATAACCCCATCCGCAAGGTCTGACGTCTGTTCGTCAACAGCGTCACTACTTCTTTTAATTTCATCTAATAGTCTAGCCAATTCGGCCTTTTGTACCTCGTTTAATTTATCACCACTCAGTAATCGCTCTGCATTTTTATATGTGTGCGTTGTTTCCAAAGTACAGCCGCGACATGTAGTTCCCCCTCCAGGTGTTGATGCACCCCCGATAGCGCCACCATCCCCGTCTCCTGGTGAAAATGGGTTTAAGCTTAACGTAGCTATAGCTACCAAGTCAGGTATATCTACTTCTGGAGCTTTACCCTCATCTCCGGCACCACCTTGCCTTATTCGTGGCCACGCGGGATTAAAGCCTAATACTCTAGCAATATCTTCATCATTAACTTCACGATTAAAAACTTGATCTAAATTATTTCCGCCCGTTTCCCGGTCAATTTTAAACCTTGCAGCTTCTGGCACAGCCGCAGGTGGCACCGGACTTGTACCTGCAGCTGCAAGTGACATTTCAGTTGTAATTGCAGTTGCGGTTGCGGTTGCAAAAAATAACATTGAAAAACTCATGAGGGAGATAAAACAATGTCTATTTTTTTGATCACTTCTTTTCATATTTAAATAGCTTCTATTTGTTTTAAAGATATTGCCCATAAAAATAGCAAGCACCGTGCCAGGAATTTGTTGAAGAATTCTAATGACTTATAATATTGATTAATAAAATTAATGTAGATTTTTTAGGCACACCGGAAAAGAAGAATTTTTATAACCAAATACGCAACAATTACCGACTGTTTAAGATATGGAAAATATGCTACTCTTTTTCTATATCGAGCATTGCCTCACAAGAAGGGGTTATTCAATGACTACAAAAAAGATAGCGACAAACATTCCAAACGAGCTGTTGAGGGAAGCCGTTAAACTTACGGGACTCAATCAAACACGAACCTTGATTGAGGGACTAAAAGAGTTAATAGCCCAAAAAAAGAGAATGGCTCTACTAGCCTTAAAGGGGAAGCTACATTTTTCAATTGACACCAACAAATCACGTCAACGAAAAATTGTTAAATAACCATGATTACTTCCTCAAGAGTAATTGTAGATACATCTGTATTTATTTCATTTTTTAGAGGCAAGTCTGAGCCTGAATTTGAAAAACTTCTTCTGGAAAACAAGATCGTTCTTTCACCATACGTCAGACTAGAACTGCTACAAGGTATTAGAAAAAATGAACTCTCTAAGCTTGAATACGTCCTTGAAGGTATTGAATTAATCCCCTCTGGTGAAGAAACCTTTGAAGAATGTGAGGTCCTCTTAAGGGAAATTTCAGGGAAGGGTTACGTGTTTGGTTTAGTTGACCTACTCCTGGCCGCCGACTCTAGAATTTATGATATTCCAATTTATTCATATGACAAAGCCTTTAAAATTTTATCTGACAATAAACTTATTCCAGGATTATTGCATTTAATTCACTAAATTTTAATTATTTAATCTCATTCCCATACCGATCGAAACTACGCTTAAGGTTCAGATCCACGTAATTGGGATTATTTTTTTTGAAGTCTTCCCTTGCTTCTTCAAGTTTTTTTCTAGTACACAATTTCAATTAAAGAAGCGTTGGATCCCCGTTTTCACGGGGATGACTGTATACGGGGATGACTGCATGCGGGGATGACAGTACACTCTAGTAGACTGTTTCAAAAGTTTCGTCATTCCGGCGAAAGCCGGAATCCATAAGATTAGCGCTAGATCCCGGCTGGAGCCTGTACTCCGCGAAAGCGGGGTGCCGGGATGACAAATATGAGCAAAATTTATGAAACAGTCTACTAGGTTTAATTGTTTGAGCTTAAATTTTAGCCACTATGTGGATAATTATTCAACATACTGGATATTGACTCATATGATTTTATATGTCAGTATGTTGACAATTAATCAACATACTGGGAAGTTAATGGAAAAAGGTGAAATACTTAATTTAATTCCAACTCCTGAATTTGACTATACATTCCTTTCTTTCGCACTTAAAGATTATAGGTACCCAAGAAATAAAATAGGGGACTTAATAAGGTCTAAAAAGATAATAAGGGTTAAAAAAGGGATATATGTTAAAGCGGGTAGTCAGTACAGTAAATTCGTTTTGGCAAACATGATATTTGGCCCCTCTTATATATCTGAGGACTCGGCGCTGTCGTACTACGGCTTGATACCAGAGCAGGTTTACACAGTAACAAGTATGACTTGCAACAGAAAAAAATATTATGAGACTCCGATTGGAGTGTTTAGTTACAATGTTTTACCCATCGAAGTATATTCTACGGGATTTCAGAGAATTTCTCTTGATTCAAAAAGAGCTTTTCTTATCGCAACTCCAGAAAAAGCCCTGGTAGACAGGCTATGGCGCGTGAAAGGTCTGGATAATCTTTCTGCCACTAAAGACTACTTGTTTATGAATATGCGATTCAGTGAAAACACAGAATTGCCATTATCCGTAAAACAATTCAGGGAATTGTTTAAAATATCAAAACACAAATTTATAACCCATCTAATTGAAATTTTTTCGAAGGCGTAAACCTATGAAAGATTTAATTATTCTGCGCATTAAAAATGCTGAAGCAAAGAACCCGGGAACTGAAGAATTAATTATTAAGGAGATAATACAGGAAATAGCCTTGCTAGGACTATGGAGAGCGAAATTTTTTGAGCATTCCGCATTTTATGGTGGTACGGCTCTCAAATTGTTCTACGGATTAAATCGCTTTTCGGAAGATCTGGATTTTACTTTGCTTAAAAAGAAAAAAGATTTTGGATTCGGTTTATTCTGCGGGGCAGTCAAGAATGAACTTGAAAGCTTCGGATTCTCAGTCGACATTACAGAAAAAAAGAAAGGCTTTGAATCTCAAGTTCAATCGGCATTTATCAAAACTAATACGCAGGCAACTTTTATTTCTGTTGGATCAAAATTCTCCACCTATAAGAATGCAATTTTAAAAG
>Ga0155587_1131_pt1 | contig 12015 bp, 9 predicted proteins | sample RifCSPhighO2_12_FD_107244 | JGI IMG/M metagenome (GOLD analysis project Ga0155587, IMG submission 107244) | Deltaproteobacteria bacterium RIFCSPHIGHO2_12_FULL_43_9
CAAGCGACAGGTTGATACGCTTCCGGAAACCGGGCTCGTACCTTGCTGACTTGCCACCGCGGGACCACCTGAGCCCCGCGTAAATACGTCCAGTGTGAAATTTCCTCCGCCGGGTGGACCTGTAAATACAGAAACCCCCATCGCTATCGGCCCTGCTCCGTAGGAGGCAAGCTCCGGACCCGTCATTTCATACTCCTCTATAAACATCGGGTTTCCCCAACCCTCTGGAGTAGCTAGTGCAGTACCGTGGTAATTTGTGGCGTAACAATCCCCGCCACAGGTTCTTGGATAACCGAGCCAAAGGTCATAGTCTCCATCATCTCTCGGTGGTGGTCCAGCCATTAAAAATCTTATGCTTGTTGTGCCTGGTGGAATGGTTGTGAGTTCATAGGTCTGGGAATTAGTTGTGTCGCACGGATTAGGTATATCAGGTCCTCGTTGTCCGCGAATGCGACCCAACGCCCTCGCTCCGGCCGCTATAATTCCTCCTGACGGATTACATGTGCATGGAACATCGCTTCCGGAGACATTTAGGGAGTAGAAACCCGGGGAAGCGGAGTGTACCGCTACAGCAACCCTCCCCATACGCATATCAAGTCCCGAGCATGAAAGCTGGTAGGTTTCTGGGGTACTATCCATGCGGATGCGTTGTAAATAGTGATGTGAGTCTATATCGCCGGGCATAGTTCCTGGTTTTCCGGTGTAGAGATTCATATTTGTGGGATACGACATGCCGGCTAGTGTTATTGTGAGTTGTGTTGTTCCCCGATCCGGAATTATTTCAAAAAAGTCTGTTGTATCCGGACAGCTGAAGTCTGGATTTAATACATCATAGTCCATGCCTATAAGTTCGCGATGTAATATTACGCCGGGTCCGATGTTGTCGATGGTTGTGAAAGGAAAGCAGCGAAGGCTTACCGTTTTATCCCCCACCGCGGCTTTAGCGACAGTCAACGCATCGATTACGCTTATATCCCCGGAGCGGTCTGTGTCACATGCAATGTTTTGGTCTGGATATGGAACCAAAAGGCCCACACTAATTCTTGCCGTCTCCAGTGCATCAAGGACCGTTATGTCTCCGTCGAGATTACAGTCACCACATTTTATGCCGATACATTGCGAAAAAACATTTGGTGCGCAAAAAAACAGAAGAGAGAGAAAAAGTAAGAGGGAAAAACTAATTTTGGTTTTCATCAACACCTCCAAACACACGTAATTTTTGTAAGTTCTAATGCTTGCATGGGGACATGTCCAGCACATTTGTACTGGGAATAGCATCTTATTGAGAGCGAAAAAAAATGCCTTCTTCAAAATAAAAATATTACCAAACTTATTCCTAGTAGTGCGGTCTAATGTGTTGGCCAAGAGCGTATTTTTTTCAATTGATATAGGGGTCTGACCCCTTTTTCCTATTAGCCAATTATTGGCACCCAGATGACAGTTCATGTCACTTTATTTCTGCAACAAAACCAAGCGGTTGACAAAAGTCCCTGAAAACACTACGTGTTTTCGCCTCACCCTTGGCACAAGACTTGAACAGGTGAACTGTCAGTTCTGTCACAAGTAGCAATGATAGGAAGGGTCAATGTTTCAAAAAGATATCCATAAGTTTTCATTAATACTTGCGGCAGCCATACTATTATTTACTAATCCAACATATTCTGAAGAACCTACAAAAGATGCTAAAAAAGCTCAAGAAGACTTCTATATAGCTTTACAAGTGGGTAATAGAGCAGCCGTTGAAGAAGCGCTAAACGCAGGAGCAGTGTGGACTCCAGATGGGGACGGGAAAAAACCCCATATGTTTGCCGCGGAGAGTGGAGATGTTGAATTCTATATGTGGGCCGAAAAAAATGATAGCGCAGGTGCAAATGACAAAGACAACATAGGCAGAACGGCTCTTTATTTTGCAACTTTGTCACAAAATTGTTCTCCTCATATGGTCCGATACTTAAGATCTGGTGGTGCCGATGTTAATGCGCAAGATAGCAAGGGTAATCACACACCACTATTTAATGCCTCAATCCCTGCAAATTTATATGTTGTAGAGGCCCTATTTGAAAAACCAATGGATAGAGAAACATTCTTAAAAGCCTTTAGAGCTGACGATCCCACGGACTATCACGCCCTGATTGATAAGGCCGCTGAGGACTATGAAAATCTTCCTCCGGGGGAAAAGGTCGATGTTACAGCCATAACCTCTAATAATGAAACACCCCTTCACGTGGCTCTCGGCAATGGGGAATCAGAGCTTGCGGAATTTTTACTCCGCAAGGGCGTGCCGATGGATATTAGAAGTAACGATAAAATTATTGGTTTCGACGGAGAAGGAGATGAAATATTGCGCAATGGGGAAACAGCGATAGAAATGGCGGAGCGCGAGTTGGGGGATTTTAGAAATCGATTATCACGAGAAGAAAACGACACCGAAAGAGATGAGGGATTAATAGAAAACTTGAAGAGGAATATTGCAGAGTATGAAGAAACAATAAAGGTTTATCACGCCATCAAGACGGGGATAGAAGCTGAGGCTTTATCGTCCGCTGAAGAGGGTATGGGGGAAGAAGGCGGATCCAAAGAAGAAGTTACCATGAGTCCAGAGAGAAAAGAACTTCTCGACCACATAGCTGAGATGTATGTTCGATGGCGAGAAGAATTTGAAATACGGTTTTCTTCGCATAGAATGAGTGTGGGCAGAGAACTACTCGATCTTGCTTCCGAAAAAGACATCTTTAGAAATTTTTTCACACTGCCAGGAACTGCTCCTACAAGCAGAATTCCCCTAAGGTTTCATGAACCATCTGGTACAACCATTTCCAGTGAAATCTATGTTCCTTCACCCTATTGGTACTGCGACAAGGTAAGGTATCTTAACATCACACGGGAGGAGTATTTACAGCTAGACAAAATATTACGGGAAAAAGGTATTGAGAATGTTAGCAGGAGTGACCTGGCTGCATTAGATCTAATAGACGAATGTAGCAAAAGGAGCCCCGAGTCTAGTGGCAATCAATTTGATATCGATATCACCCTGCGAGGTCCAAAGGTCCAGGCAGCTAAAGATGCTGGTAGCGGTACAATTATCTATACCCTCTCCAATGTTAAATCTACTACTCCGGTCATGGGAATATCTTTGGCCACTTACCCCTCATCAGATTATTTAGAGTTATTTGAGCTACTTGCTACATTTGATACAGGAAAAAGGCTCTTAAAAACCCTATTGGCGCAAATAAATAGTGTGAGGGTAATAATAAGACAGCCAATGCTTGTTCCTGATAAAGCGAGGGAAAAAATCCCGCATATTTTTTGGGGTGCCGTTGGTGAAGGTCCTGAAGGAGTAAAGGTGCTCTACATTGACCGTTTTACACCGCTAGGAGTTCTACTGCCAGAATTCTTTCAAGCACTAATTGAAACTAATGACACTGAGTTTGATTCGATTTTAGTTGGGATCTCAGCAGATTATTACCGTATGTCAGGTGATGATAGTGGCAAGAGTGTTATCAATTATATTCTAAAATCCAAAGTGCCTGCTCTTATGAGAATACTCAATAATCCAGTAGCTTCACCTGCGATGAAATTGGCTGCCATACGTCTTTTAGGTTCTCTCGGACCTGACGCCGAAATAGCACGTGGCGCATTAGGGAGACAGGTAGAAACAACTGTTTTGGGTACACCACAAAATGCGGCGGCCAGAAAAGCTCTCGCAGGGATTGGACGAGGTGGGCATTAATAGTGTTTAAAGGCTGATTATTTTGACAGACCCCGAATCTGTGGCTCTTTCCGGAATTTAGTGGAACATTACTGTCGTCATTCCCGTGAAAACGGGAATCCAGAATAGCGAAGTGGATCCCCGCATCCGCGGGGATGACTGTATGTAAATTGTCATTCACTTTTTTGGAATTAAAATTCAAATTATTTTCGATGGTTATGGAATTAATGCGGGATTCCGAATGTTGCTAATGTTTTTTTGACAGGTTCCGATCAAAGGATTAGACAACCTGGTGCCCTGATTAGGGTGATTGAATAGACATTGAGGTTGCAAATGAAAATAAGGTGGATGTTATTGCTACTAACGGTTTTGCTTTTCCCAAACAGAGGCAATGCTATAGGGATCTATGAAGACCAAGATAGTGGTTTTGATCCAGAAACTCCTGCCTGTCTCTACGTCTACGAGGCCAAAATGGGCCCGAAGGGGCTGAAGCCATGCCAGGGTAGGCCGTGGCCTGCACTGTTCGATTATTGCGTCGATAGCAGCACACTAATGGAAGCTGTTACTGAGAATGTTAGCGGTGTACCACTGCCTGCGTACACCTGCGGGGAAATCCAGCGTTATGTTGTAGTACGTTGCGAAGGCTGGTTTGGAGAGCAGGGCGGGGGAAGGTGTGTAGAGGAAGAGGCAATACAACGATGTCAGAGGGGACCAGGTCGCAAGATGGCAGGTAGGTGTGTTCAAAACTAATAAAAAAGGGGTCAGACCCCTTTAATTTGTTCAGCCAACCGCTCTCGAATTCTTCCCTTATGTATAGTGCTTTTAAGCACTATAATCTCGTTATAAATTAAACAAATCTGCCAAGTTTTCTCTCCCTTTTACGCCATAATTCCTGAAACTCTTCAAACAACCTTTACCGCAATTGGACCCGGCTATACGAAATACAGTGATTTTTTTAAAAAACGATTCAAAGAAGGTATCATTATCGAACCCCCAGAACCCAGAGCGGTTCCAAGGGCCCTGAATGTCGGTCTACTCGGTCTATTGGGTATGACAAATGGAGAAGGCAAAAGGCCCGGGGAGATTAAACCCTACGCTATTGTGGATCTGCATTGACCTCTAACACGTAGCCAGCTTTCGAAATCTTTTCATTGAGTTCAGCTTTTAAGGAATTCCACTCTTCATCGGATTGAGGAACCGGACCTGAACCCGTAACAACTGAGAGCTGTTCAGAGATGACCTTCGCGTATCCGAAAATAACATATTGATTTGTAATAAACTCGAATGTGGACTCAGAATTTAGAGCCAAATACGTTTCCGGATTGTCGTGAATTCTTAAATCAGCCAATATGGAATACGCTTCAAGCATCTTCCTTTGTTTCTCCATAATTGAACTTTTTTGCACAAAAGCAAAATTATGGAATGATGCGCGTAATCAACCTTGCCTGGGTAAAAATGTCGTGGAACTTTATTGATCCCTGGTCCCAACCTCGCTTCTCATCTTGCTGACCTCCTGTTTTAGGGCTTCATATTCTTTTTCTATCCGCTCAAGCTCCTGCTCCATCTTTTCCCTCTTCGGGTCGGCGCTACTCAAATCAGCGATCTCTTTACGCAAGGCATCGACTCTTTCGGAAAAATATTGGTCAATTTTATTCAGGGTTTTTAAATACTCCCCCTTTCGCGCCTCTAAATCCTGACCTTCCCCCGCCCCTTCTTCTGGTGTTTCGGGGCTTACGTCTTCAGAAATTTCCTCTTCAGTTTGTTCTGAAGGCATCGCCGGCTGAGCTTCCTGGGTTAACCCCCAAAAAAAGCATCCTCTTCCCGAATTTTGTAAAAAGAAAGGATTTGTTCCAATGCAAATCCTTCCCATGAAAAACCGAGCTGGAGATGGAGGAGAAGTTTTTCATAATTTAAAGCGACTCACGGTTGGGCTCCTTGGGTGCAATTGTTTGTTGTTCCTCAACAAACATTGTACCCAAGTCACTAATTGTGAGGTAATCAGGCCATTCCTCACAAACAGCGCACTGCGTCTTAGTGACGTTAATTGTGAGGCAATTCGGCCCAATACCCCAATACAAATATTTGACAATATTGGAAATCTATGATAGCCTTCGAGTTCTGCTAGCCATGATTGAATCGTTCGAAAAAATAAACTCTTTTGAGGGGAACTTTATGAAGAATTTTTCTGTTTCTGTTTTATTGCTGTTTTTGACTATAAACCTTGCACATGCTTCCAGTTCTGATTTTAAACAGGGCGCAGTTGAAGCAGCCGTTGATCTTAGAAATGTCGAATTTGATCTGTTATCTACACCCAGCTCATATGCATTTCAGATTCCATCTGTTTCGAACCTTTGCAGCGCCTCGGAGGTGCCAAGCCTTACCGATGAGCTGGCGGGTTCTTATCCCGCGCCTAGCCCACTTGTGGATGGGTGCTTTAACGATAAATGGGCATTTATAGGGTGTGCAAGTGCCTTCTCATCGTCGCTAAAACCACTGGTTACATACTTCACGGGAAGGGGTGATGAACTGACACAATATCTGACAAATGAGCTAAGCGATCCGGTTACCAATGAAAGTTATTTAACTAAAATATCACAAAACGGCATTGATATACTCAGTCTACGAACACCGCCGGCTATTTCCTCGTCACAGACTGGCAACAAAATATTCCTATTTAAAGAAGTTGATACACATTTAACACTTATAGCCTTGATTCGCGCCTCTCAGCTGCTTGTCTCAACAGCGTCAACATCGACACCGCCGGCAACAGCAGTCTCCACACCAATCGGCATTCCCAGCACTTCTCCAAACCCAGCTTTTTATCCTGGAGTAACCGTGGAGGAAATGAGGAGCACAATCGGCGGTCTGTATGTAACGACGTTTGAATTTCCGATGGCGCTAGTATCAATTGCAGAGCAACCTGGAGGACATGAGAGTGAGATGACGCGGGGTGAGTTATGCGAGTTAAGTAGAGGTTACGATCAAGAAATGATCCCGATAAGCACAACGGACCCTCGTTTTCTTATGGAAATGCCCTCCTCGCTTCAAGTATGTTTTAACAGCGCCCCAGGCTTTATTGAGTGCGTAGCAGCATTTGCGGGCCAAGGTAAGAGTACTCTTTACGTATTTTTCAAAAGAGCTCCTCAAACGTTTAGAGAAGCACTCGCAAATATACCCGGCGTAACCATACAAGAAGGGAGCACGGGAATTTTTAATGTGATAGTGACATCCAGCAGAGCTGGGGCCGCCACCGGATCAGTAACATTCGCAGAAAGCTTCGGAACACAAGGATTTGCAACAGCCGTGCGGAACTTGTCAAGAATCATGGCAGCTTTGCTATAATACTCTACTTGTGATGCTTCATGAGATCTGAGACGTTTTCTGGTGTTGTTTTTGCCACTGGTCCCAAACTGAGTTTCGCACTCTGATTGGTTCCGGCTTCTTCCAGCAAGCTTCTGTCACGCCAGGTTGGATAGGCGTTTCATCGTATTTTATAACAAAAAAAATAAAGGGCGCGAGCTAAAAACTCGTGCCTTTTTGTTAATAAAAACAGATTAGATCAATTTCCCTAACAGCTCAAAATGGACTCATGGAAATAATGCAAATAATCTCTCTGGGGAAATTATTATCGATTTTGGAGTCGGAATTTTAAATACACGGGGGGCGAAGGGGGTTATTGCTACAGACAGGGACTTGGAGGCTCTTGAATCAACAATCTCTAGGTTGAAAGATCTTCCAGTTCATGCCTTTCACGGAACGTTCGATAAAGTTAGGTGGTCTTTTGGATATAGGTGTAGTCAAATCATTAAATCAGTTAACGTATTGAAATAACAATAATAATCGACTGAAGTTACCAACTTCTACATAGCTAATTAAACGAAATAGTAGATTGACCTACAATAAATAGTAGGTTAATCTACTATTTAATGTTTTATCAAAGAAAATTCATTGAAACATTGAATGAAAGATTTGCCTCCGATTCCCTGGAATTCATTCAAGTTCTCCTAGGCCCACGACAAGTAGGGAAAACTACTGGCGTCAATTATTTCTTGAGCAAATATAAAAAACCATATTTTTATGTAAGCGCAGATGACCTGGTTGCCCCTGGGCGTGATTGGCTACTCGAACAATGGCAAAAAGCAAAGGAATTGGGACATGGAAGCTTATTGGTAATTGACGAAATTCAAAAAGTAACAAATTGGTCAGAGGTTATAAAGGGCCTTTGGGACAAACAAAAGATAAAACAAGAAATTCAAATAAAACTACTTTTACTTGGCTCAAGTTCTCTCTCAATTCAAATTGGACTAACTGAAAGTTTAGCTGGTCGCTTTGAGTTGATAAAAACCTATCATTGGAGTTACTTGGAAACTAAAAAATTTTTAAAATGGACTATTGATCAATATTTAAAATATGGCGGATATCCAGGTAGCTATACACTAATTGACCAAGAAGATCGTTGGCGGAATTATGTTCTTGCTTCAATTATTGAGCCTGTAATAAACAAAGATATATTAAATTTTGCTCGCGTCAAAAACCCCGCGCTATTTCGTCAAGCATTTGAAGTTATTGCTGGATATCCTGCCCAAGAGATTAGCTATATTAAAATATTGGGCCAATTACAGGATCGAGGCAACGTAGATCTCGTAAAGCATTATATAGAAATGTATGAGGGGGCATTTTTATTTTGTAGACTAGAAAAATATACAAGGAAAAAACATCTCACAAAGGGATCTTCACCTAAAATCATTCCGATGGCTCCATGCTTCTATACTCTATTAGCCCAACAAGTCGGAGATAATAAAAAAGGACGTGTTTTCGAAGCTACCGTTGGTGCAGCGTTAATGCAAGAAACTGGAAAACTCTATTACTGGCGCGAAGCAGCTTTTGAGGTTGATTTCATCTTTGAAAATAGCAAGGGACTATTTGCAATTGAAGTAAAGTCTGGTCGCAAAAAAAAACAGGGAGGCATAACCCTTTTTTGTAATAGATTTCCAAACGCAATCCCAGTTTTTATTGACTCAGACAACTATGAAAAGTTTCTAACTAGTCCAGAGAAATTTTTAAGTGACATTGGAAAGTAGCCAAATTTATTTGGAATACGGCTTATTTGATAACAACCGGTCTATTCTCTGGTCTAGTGGACTGCACCCCTAATACCGCTTCGCAGTGGGATATGACGCATTGATTTTAAACGTAAAATCATGCTAAATATTTGTGCAATTTATGCATATACCTGTCTTGGTTAGTGAAGTTTTGGGATATCTGAGGCCTGAAAATGGTGGCTGGTTCTTTGATGGCACCCTTGGTGATGGGGGGCACTCTGAAGCATTGATTAGGGGCGGAGCAAAGGGTGTTATAGCTACAGATAGGGACTTGGAGGCTCTTGAATCAACAATCTCTAGGTTAAAAGATCTTCCAGTTCATGCCTTTCATGGAACGTTCGATAAAGTTAATGAGGTTTCAGGACAATGCCCCGGTGTAAAATTCTCTGGAATTATACTCGATTTGGGTCTTTCAAGCCGGCAGATTGCTAATGGTGACAGGGGGTTTAGTTTTCAGACTGACGGCCCTCTGGATATGCGGATGGACAAAAGCGTGGGCAAAATAACCGCCAAGGATATCGTAAATGCATGGCCTGAAAGTGATCTGTCATACATTTTTTCGGAATATGGGGAGGAGCGTTTCTCTAAAAGAATAGCTAGAGAGATTGTACAATCGCGATCAATCACCCCTATTACAAGTACCAAAGTCCTAGCGGCAATTGTTTATAACGCAGTTCCATCTTCTCTCCGGCATGGTAAAATTCATCCTGCAACACGAACATTCCAGGCATTAAGAATTGCCGTGAATGAAGAGCTTTTATTATTACGCATTGGACTGAAAGAGATGTTACCCTTATTAGAGTTGGGTGGGAGGGTTGCGGTAATCTCGTTCCATTCTCTGGAAGATAGGATAGTTAAAGAGGCATTTAGAGAGTGGGAAAAAGAGGGTTTTGGAAAAAGGATTAATAAAAAACCTGTAATAGCTACTGAAGAAGAGGTTTCACGAAACATACGCGCGAGGAGCGCAAAGTTACGCATCTTTGAGAGGACACATGAAACAGCCCCTTCTAAAAAATGTATCACTTGCCAACAGGATTCAGTTTAGCCGACATTGGAAATCATCTCTCCAGTTAATGGTAAGAGCGATTCTCGCCATAGCAATAATTACTGTAATCCTTATGGGATATGTCTGGAGCAGACTATTATATCTTCAAAGCCAGACAAAACTCCTTGCGCTTTCAAATGAGAACAGAAGGTTAGAACAGGACATTTATCAGCTAAAACTAAAATTGGCTACGATAAAACAACCTGCAAGGCTAGATCATCTAGCTAAAGAGAGATGGAATCTTCAGATACCCTCGGCGAGCCAGATCATCGTCCTGGAGGAGAGCGCCCAGTGAACGAAATAAGCATCACCAAAAAGAGGCTTAAGCTGCTTTTGGTTATTCAGGGAATTCTCTGCATCATAATACTTGGCAGAAGTATGCAGCTTCAGGTCTTTCCGAATGAGAAACTGAATGAACTTAAAAAGAGGCAATATTTAAGAACCGTAAGACTTGTTCCCAAACGTGGCGTCATTACGGACAGAAATGGGGATGAGCTTGCAATAAGCCTCGATGTCTCATCGATTTATGCCCATCCACATTTAATAAATAATCGTCACAAAACGGCAAAAATCATTTCTTCCACCACGGGATTGTCCTATAAAAATGCTCTCGCGCAGTTGAATCAGAGAAAAAAGCGCTTTGTCTGGATTGCAAGGCTTATTAGTCTCGATAAAGGACTCAAGCTCTCATCTAAAAATTTAAGGGGTGTTGGAGTAATAAGAGAGGCAAAAAGATTCTACCCTAACGGACAGCTTGCTTCTCACCTTTTGGGTTTTGTCGGCACGGATGGTAATGGCCTTGAAGGGGTTGAACTCGGTTTTAACCAATACCTCACGGGTCCTCCCACGTATATGAGAATCACGCAAGACGCCATTGGAAGACCTATATCTATGGAAGACCGGTATTATAAGACCCAGAGAGAGGGATATACGGTAGAACTCACCATAGATAAAAATCTTCAGTTCCAGTTAGAAAAGGTGTTAAGTCAAACGGTCAGGGAGGAGGAGGCCTCCGGCGGGATCGGGGTTATGATGGATCCTTATACCGGTGAAATACTGGCAATGGCCACTGAACCATCCTACGACCCGAATAATTTTACAAATTTTCCCGCAGAAAAAAGAAGAAACAGGGTAATAACCGATACCTTTGAGCCCGGTTCAATATTTAAGATTTTCCTGGTTGCGGCGGCGCTTGAAAATAATGTGGTAAAACCTCAAACAAAGGTTTGGGGGGAGAAGGGGAAATACAGGGTTGAAAATATAGTAATTGGTGAAGCTTCGGGGCATAAGTTTGAATGGCTGACTACCTCTGAGGTAATTAAATTTTCAAGTAACATAGGTGCCGTAAAAATAGCCGAAAAATTGGGACGGGATAATTTTTATCTGGCAACTAAACATTTTGGATTCGGACAGAAAACAGGCGTGGATCTGCCAGGAGAAACGCGGGGCATAGTCCAGAACAAAACCCAGTGGTCGAGGGTTACACTCAGTAACGTCTCCTTTGGGCAGGGTATCGGTGTTTCGGTAATCCAGATTGCCCGGGCCCTCTCTTCAATAGCAAACGGTGGGAATCTGGTCCGTCCATTTATAGTCAAAAGGGTTCTCGACAGGGATAACCAGACCATTGAGGAGCAACTTCCTCAGGTTGACGTGAGGGTAATCTCTGAAAATACAGCAAAACAATTACAAGATATGATGGTTGAGGTAACAAAAGCGGGGGGAACAGGCGTTCAGGCCTCAATCCCCGGGTTTGTAGTTGCCGGGAAAACTGGCACTGCTCAAAAACCAAACCCACATACGGGGGGATACTACTCAGATAGATATGTCTCAGCCTTTATTGGTTTTGTTCCGGCCGAGAAACCGAGATTTGTGTTGGCGGTCCTGATTGATGATCCTCGAAAAAGACATTACGGTGGGCAGGTTTCGGCGCCAGCTTTCAGGCAGATTTCCGAGCGGTCATTACGGGTCCTTGAGGTAACTCCTCAAGGTACGTCTATAGAGATTGCAAGTCCCGGTACGCAAATTTCATGGGCAAAAAGAGAGCTCTCGCAGATTCAGGTCATAGATGCTGATAGGGGGATTATGCCAGATCTGTCGGGGTTAACTATGCGACAGATCCTTCAACTTTTTGCTACAACCGGTACAGAGGTAAAAATTGA
>Ga0155587_1031_pt1 | contig 12001 bp, 9 predicted proteins | sample RifCSPhighO2_12_FD_107244 | JGI IMG/M metagenome (GOLD analysis project Ga0155587, IMG submission 107244) | Deltaproteobacteria bacterium RIFCSPHIGHO2_12_FULL_43_9
TTTCTTCTCCGTGGGATCTGCTTCATCCTCGGTTCCATATGTTGAATAAAGATATGGGGTATACGACTCAAATTCCGCACCACATGTGTCAACGCGTTTATATGTAGGAATTATGCCAAGGGATTTTCTCTTCTCCCTGAATCCGGATTCGGACATTCCTGCCAAACGCGCTAATCTTAGATCTGAAAACCCCCACTCCTTTGCCTTGCGTATTAAAGACGCATCCAAATTCTTTGAGGTTTTAAAACTATTTTCGAAGATTATCAGATCATTTATCTGATGCAGAAACCATGGATCAATATGTGAATACTCGTTCAGCTTTTCTATTGAAAAGCCCCTCCTTAACGCCTCCGCTATATATAATATTCGTTCTGAGTTTGGTGTTTTAATCTTTTCAACCAATATTTCGTTTTGAGATGCTACCTCGTCCAGCCCCGATAGATTTTTTTCTAATGACCGGATGGCCTTTTGCAGCGATTCCTTAAACGTTCTTCCTATGGCCATTACCTCGCCGACTGATTTCATCTGTGTGGTCAAATGATCCGGGGTTGAGCTGAATTTTTTGAACGTAAATCTTGGAATCTTCGTAACCACGTAATCTATCGTCGGTTCAAAAGAGGCTGGGGTAACCTTTGTGATATCGTTTTTAATCTCATCAAGCGTCAGTCCCACCGCGAGTTTTGCGGCAATTTTGGCAATCGGGAAGCCGGTTGCTTTTGATGCAAGGGCGGAGCTTCTCGAAACCCGCGGGTTCATCTCTATGACAACCTCTTTTCCACTCTTTGGGTCGATGGCAAATTGTATGTTTGATCCGCCCGTATCAACCCCTATCTCCCTTATTATCTTGATGGCAGAATTTCTCATCCTCTGATATTGGGCGTCGGAGAGGGTCTGCGCTGGCGCAACTGTTATGCTGTCACCTGTATGCACCCCCATCGGATCGAGATTTTCAATTGAGCAGATGATTACTACGTTATCCCTAAGATCCCTCATCACCTCAAGCTCATACTCTTTCCAGCCAATAAGAGATTCCTCGAGCAGGACCTCGTGTGTGGGTGAAAGTGTTAGTGCGTGGTCTAAAAGCTCCTCGAATTCAACCAGATTATATGTGATATTTCCGCCACTTCCGCCGAGTGTGAAAGATGGTCTTAAAATGATAGGGAATCCAATATCCTTGGTCGCAACAAGTCCGGATTCTATCGAGTTTACCTGAATACTCTTTGGGACAGAGAGGCCGATCTTATGCATCGCGTTTTTAAATCTACCCCTGTCCTCAGCCTTTTTTATCGCGTCGAGTTTTGCACCAATTAATTCGACACCGAATTCAGAGAGTATCCCATTCTCCGATAATGCAACGGCAATATTCAGCGCTGTTTGCCCCCCCATCGTCGGAAGCAGCGCGTCTGGTTTCTCTCTCCTTATAATCTCGCTTACGTATTCAGGTGTAATAGGTTCTATGTATGTTCTGTAAGAGATTTGGGAGTCGGTCATGATTGTCGCAGGATTGCTGTTGATCAGGATGGTTTTATAGCCCTCTTCATTCAGCGCCTTGCATGCCTGCACGCCTGAATAGTCAAACTCGCAGGCCTGACCTATGACAATAGGCCCGGAGCCGATAATTAGTATTTTTTCTATATCTTTACGCTTTGGCACCTAAACTTCCCCTAACGTAGATTTTTTCCGGACCTATGTGGTGGTATCGTTCAAATTTAAGTTTCATTGAGGCAAGTTCTAAAATTAAATCTTTATAGATATGGATTTCCCCAAGCCGGGCCTTCTTAATTTCATCAAGAATAAATTTTGTTGCCTCTTTGGGGTGAAAGCAGAAACCGGTTGTGAACCACCATTCTTTGCCGATTGGGACAATCCGCCCCTCGAATATATCACCCTCTGAGAGACTGAGTCGCATTAGCCCGGGATTAACAATATAACCTTTATTTGTTGACATATCGGTTATTCGAACATCTTTTTTCTTTATCTTTAGGAGATTAAAGATTGAATGGATGTGGTTGGCGAGCCCCCTGTAGCAGAGCAGATTTTCCTCTATGAGTTTATCCCTCTTTTTTCTGTAAAAATGTTTGATTGGTGTGAATTGGCTATTATTTAATTTTCTGTCGAATATGTACCAGTCGAAAAAAAGGGCCATCCTACTTTCGAAAAACGGGTCATCCTCATTAACCTGGCCGGTTTTTGAAAAGAATTCCTCCCTTGCCTGTTGAATCTCGGCAAAATAATTCCCCCGGGTATACTCTTCTATTACGGGCTGAAGATAATTCTCGATCATCAGGTGCTCTCCATAAGATCAGTGAATTTTTTAAAAAGATACCGATTTTCCTGTGGTCCCGGGGCGGCTTCTGGGTGGTACTGCACGGAAAAACATTTGGTCCCCGGAGATGATATCCCCTCGATGGTCTGGTCATTCAAATTGATATGCGTAATCTTTATATCACCGGAAAGCGAGTCCGGATCGACGCAAAAACCATGATTCTGCGAGGTTATGGTGATATGCCCCGTTTCCAGATCCTTAACAGGATGATTTGCTCCATGGTGTCCAAACTTCATTTTGTGGGTTTTGGCGCCAAGGGCCAATGCGAGAATCTGATGCCCCAGACAGATGCCAAAGATCGGGAATCTGCCCAAAAGATTCTTTATTGTCGAAATTGCGTATTTACACGCGGCCGGGTCCCCCGGACCATTCGACAATAGAATGCCATCCGGATCGAATTTCGCAATCTCTTCCGCAGTAGTAGACGCAGGGAACAGTGTTACGTTGCACCCATGCGAATTTAATTGCCTGATTATTGATTGCTTAACACCGAGGTCTAGAAGGGCGACTTTTTTGTCATCCCGGCGAAAGCCGGGATCTTGATTCCCGCGTTCGCGGGAATGACGGGGGTCGCTCGCAATGACAACCGGCGTCGTTACCTCGCTCGCCAAATCAAGCCCAGTCATGGATGGTGATTTTAAGGCCTTTTCTTGTAAAGATTTTGGATCGAAATCTGTTGTAGATATAATGCCCCTGAGCGAGCCCTCGTTTCTTAACCTTCTCGTTAAGGCTCTGGTGTCAACCCCCTCGATGGCAACTATATTATTTTCTTTCAAAAAGGTTTGCAGCGTTTTATTTGACCTGTGATTGCTCGGGTTTCTGCAGTACTCGCCGACAACGAACCCGCTTACCTGAATCTTTCCTGATTCAAAATCGTCGCTATTAACCCCGTAGTTTCCAATTAACGGGTAGGTCATCGTGACAATTTGTCGTCTGTATGATGGGTCGGTTAATACCTCCTGGTAGCCTGTCATTGAGGTGTTAAAAATTACCTCTCCCGTTGTTTCCCCGTCGAAACCAAACGATCTTCCATGAAAGAGTGAGCCATCTTCTAGAACGAGGAGCGCTGGTCTCATTGCAAGACCCCGTTTTTAAAGAGATGTTTTCCATTGATAAACACATCCAGAACCCTCCCCTTAACCTTCCAACCGTCAAATGGATTATTGAGGCTTTTTGAAAATGAATTTTTCGCGTTTATCGTGAAAGAGGCCGAGGGATCAAATATTGTGAGTGTTGCGCGACCCCCTTTTTTAATCGAATGGTCTTTTTTCCCTAAAAGCTTCGCTGGCGCAGAGCTTAATTTTTCTACTACCTGACGAAGCGAAAGGATCCCTTTTTCAACAAGGGTTAAATAGATTGGCAGGGCTGTTTCCAGTCCTGTTACACCGAAAGGGGCCATTGAGAATGGCAGGGATTTCTCGTCGAAGGAGTGTGGCGCGTGATCTGTTGCGAAGATGTCGATTGTTCCGTCCATAAGCCCCGCTTTCAGAGCCTCAACATCCTCCTCTTTTCTCAATGGTGGGGCAATCTTAAGATTGGTGTCATATGGTCTCTTGGTGATGTCATTCTCCGAGAGTGTTAAATGGTGGGGTGTAACCTCTGTTGTCACATTTACTCCATCCATCTTTGCTCTTCTTATTAATTCCACCCCTCCTTTGGTAGTCAGGTGCGCGATGTGAAGATGAGAGCCTGTTTCTTTTGCCAGCTTAATATCCCTTTCGATCTGCAGAGTCTCCGCATCCGCAGGATTTCCAGCGAGTCCCAGTTGAAGAGAAACCTTCCCCGCGTTCATGACGCCGTCAGCAACAAGATTGGGGTCTTCGCAGTGGTCTATTACCGGAAGATTTAATTTTTTTGCCCGCAGCAAACCCTCCTTCATGATCTGGTAATTTATTACACCTCCGCCACCATCATCGGAAAAGGCGGCGGCTCCAGCCTTCGCGAGTGGTTCCATTGCGGTTAGCTTACTGCCTTGTTGTCCAATGGTGAGAGCGGCAACAGGTAGAATCTCGGCAAGACCAATCTCTCTGCTACGCTCCTTTATCCACTTAACCAGTTCCGGGGTATCGACGACAGGTTTTGTGTTTGCCATGCAGCATACGGTTGAGAAACCACCAGCTATGGCGCACCTTGCTCCACTCTCCAGGGTCTCTTTATGGGTAAACCCTGGCTCCCTAAAATGTACATGCAGATCAATAAAGCCGGGTGAGATAATTAGATTTGTCGCGTCTAAGACTACATCAGAGATTGCGGAGCCTGTCCTGAACGCAGTGAAGGATCTCCTTCGGGCCTCCTCGCAATGACGTTTTACGTCATCCCGAGGGAGCGAAGCGACCGAAGGGATCTCCGTACGACAGGGGAGATCCCCGACGCGCTTCGCGCTGGGGATGACGTCTTCAATCTTTTCCCCGGATATCAGGATATCAAAAAGTCCATCCAGATCCGATGAAGGATCTATTAGATGGCCGTTTTTTATCAAAATCTTCATTTGTCATCCACCGCGGCGGAGCCGCGTAGGGGATCCCCCCGGCCAAGCAGATGCAATATCGCCATCCGGACATAAAGCCCCCATTCAACCTGATCCAAGATTATCGATCTCTCAGAGTCCGCGACAACCGACTCAATCTCCACACCTCTGTTAATTGGTCCGGGTGCCATTATTAGGGCATTCTTTTTGAGTACGCCTAAATGCTCCCTTGTTAATCTGTAGGGTTCAATTAGTTCCCAGTGATCATCTCCGCTCCATCTCTCTGATTGCATTCTTAGCATCATTATCGCGTCCGCGTTTTTAATCGCGTTTAGGAAGTCTCTCTCTATAATTGCGCCAAGTTCCCGCAGCGCGGTTGGGACCAGGGGCTCTGGGCCACAGAATGTCACCTTTGCCCCGAGGCGTAAAAATAATTCCAGGTCAGATTTTGCGACACGATTGTGAATTATGTCCCCGATAATAGTGACCTGTTTCCCCTCCAGCGTCCCCCATTTATCCAAAAGAGTCATCGCGTCCAGCAGGGCTTGTGAGGGGTGCGCATGAGATCCATCTCCCGCGTTGATAACCGGAACCTTAAGGTGTCGTGCTATCTGATGAGGGACACCAGACTCGGGGTGTCTTATAATGAATAGATTACACCCCATCGCCTGAAGGTTTAGGGTAGTATCCAGTAGAGTCTCCCCCTTTTTAACGCTGCTTGCTGATTCCAATATATTTACAACCTCAGCGCCAAGTCTTTTTGCGGCCATCTCAAATGAGACCCTTGTTCTGGTGCTTGGTTCAAAAAATAGGTTTGCGGCAATCTTTCCTTTGAGCGAAGGGGTAATCTCTTTTTGATTTGAGGAAATAGACCTAAGCCTCTTGGCCATATCGAAAATAGCAGATATGTCCTGGGGTGAGAGGTCTGCGATATCTAAAAGATGGCGGGTTGTTAGTTCCATCAGATATTGGCCTCTAATAATGGCCTAAAAAAAGCCCTTTAGGGAAATCCTAAAAGGCCAAAAACATTGAATTATCGAGATGTTAGATAACATGACCTTCGGTAGAAAGTCAACAAATTTTAAGTTTTATCCGATCCATATGTTTATACCTCTAAATACAGGGTAAGATTGAAGAAATGAAAAACAAGAATCATGCGTTATTGCTGAAGCATATACTTGATTATATTCCGATTGGGGTCGTCTGTGTTGATGCGAAGGGAAAGATTGTCCTCGTCAGTAAAGAGATCAAGTCCATCCTGGGGTATGGGAAGAAGGAGCTAACAGGAAAGAGCGTGGATGTGCTGGTCCCACATCCCGTACAAAAAAAACATCACAGACTTCGTGCTGATTACATGAAAAATCCTACTCCCAGGATGCTTGGGCATGGAAGGGACCTTTTTGCTAAGAGAAAGGATGGTTCCATGGTGCCGGTTGAGATCGGTCTAAGCCCCATGCGCGATAACGATGGCATTTTTGTCATTGCCGCTATTGCGGATATTACCGAGCGCAAAAGGCTTGAGAACCAGATAAAGGAGGCCAACAGGGAGCTTACGCGCTCAAACAGGGAGCTTGATGAGTTCAGCCGCATTGTTTCCCACGACCTCAAGGCCCCATTGCGAGGCATCGCGAACATCGCTGACTGGTTAATGAAAGATTACGCCGACAGGTTAAACGGGGAGGGGAGGGAATGTCTGAGGGAATTACACAGCCGCGCCACCAATATGCAGAAGCTGATAGATAGTATTTTACGTTATTCCCGCGTAGGAAGGGATCAAGCCAACATAGAAACGGTTGATCTGAATAAATTAATAAAGGATGTGACCGGGTTGTTGGCGGTGCCTAAAAACATCACAATTTCCGTTGCTCCAAAGCTTCCGAAGGTAAAAGGGGTGAGGGTGCAGTTTGTGGAGCTTTTTCAGAACCTGATAGGAAACGCGGTCAAATTTATGGATAAAGAAAAGGGCAACGTCAGGATCCGGTGTGAGAGTGAAGATGGTCACTGGCATTTCACTGTGCAGGATAACGGTCCTGGAATAGCAAAGGAACATTTTGAGAAGGTGTTTCAGATATTTCAGACACTTGCCCCGCGTGATAAGGACAAAAGTACGGGGCTTGGGCTGACAATCGTGAAAAAGATAGTGGAAAATCACGGTGGGGAAATATGGCTAGAATCTGAGGTTGGAAGGGGGTCGGTTTTTCATTTCACCCTTCCCAAGAATTGACGGAGGAACATGATGGAAAAGAGGCCGGGTGAAAAAGCGCAGAGTGAGGAGTTACTTATTCCGGTTGTCAGGATTCTGATAGTTGAGGACGATCCCATAGACGCGAAGTGGGCCGAGAAGGCGCTTATGCTTCGCAGGGATGTCCAGTGCAGGGTTGAGACCGTTGATCTGCTCTCCAAGGCAAAAGAGGCACTATCCAAAAAGCCATTTGAAGTCATTATACTTGATTTAGACATCCCCGATGCCAACGGTATTGAGCTCTTTAACGCCATTAAGAAATTTTCAAGGGACGCAGCGGTTCTCATCATGACAGGCACGCCCGAGGAGTACAGGTTTGTCGAGAATATCCTGCATCTTGGGGCCCAGGATTACGTGATAAAGGGCGAAACCACTGCTGAAGAATTCGTGAGAAGCGTCATGTACGCGAAGGAGAGAAACAGACTCATATACGAGCTCGAACAAAAAAACAGGACATTAGAGGGCTTCTCCTCCATGGTATCCCATGACCTGAAGCAACCACTTACAGCGATAAAAACAGCCATAGTCAACATCGACAATCCTGCGGCAAAAAAGGAGAGCAGGGAAACCATAAAATCCCGTTGTGATGATATGGCACGAACGATAGACACACTCCTCTCCTACGCCTCTGTTGGAAGAAAGATCGAGAAGAAGGAGAAGATAGGTCTGTCAGTCTGCGTTCAGGACGCAATAGCCAACCTGAAAATTATTATTGCAACAGCCGGAGCGAAGATTAAGCTCAATCCACTGCCAACCGTTTTAGTTAATAGGGATTTGATGAAGCTGGTATTTCAGAATTTGATATTAAACGCGATTAAATTCAGGAGACCAAAACTCAACCCAAGGATTGTTATTTCCAGCAATGAAAAAGAGGGGTTCTGGATTATATCGGTAAAAGACAATGGGAAGGGGGTTGCCAGGGAGTATCAGAATAACGTCAAGATATTTTTACCGTTTCAGGGTAAAGGCTTCGGAAAGGTTTCAAAATACGGTGGTTACGGGATCGGTTTATCGACATCCAAAATGATCGTAGAGTCCCATGGGGGCCAGATCTGGTTTGAAACCCAGCTAGGAAAAGGGACTACGTTTTATTTTTCCATACCGAAATAGGTGAGATTGCTTCCTCATGACGGAGAGATCCTTCGCTGCGCTCAGGATGACGAAAGGGCTCAGGATGACGAAAGGGCTCAGGATGACGAAAGGGCCCGGGACGACGGACGACTTACTTAATCAACTTCCCAAACCTGTCCCATCTTATTGAAGGAATAGGGCCCCAGCGGTCATCGCTGTTGAGGGATAGCCAGATAACAAGTGCCTTTCCCTTGACGTAGTTTATAGGAACAAAGTTTGTAGTCCTCCAAAGCCTTGAATCGCTGGAGTTATCCCTGTTATCCCCCATAACAAAGAGGCTGTTTTCAGGTACGGTAATCGGACCAAAGCGATCAAGTATCGGCCAGTTTGGTCTATAGAGAACCAGATGATCTGTCTCCCCATCCTTTTCGTTATAAAGCTCATATTCATAAGAGCCAGGAATTGAGTTTAAGACCGTGATATCGCGGGAGAGCTGTCTAGGATTGGGCTTTCCATTTACGTAGATAATATCATCCCTTATCTCTATTTTGTCGCCGGGGATTCCGATGACTCTTTTTATGTAATCCTTTGAAGGGTCTTCCGGGAATATGAATACAATCACCTCCCCGCGTTTTGGGTGATTCCCTTGAAATATCTTGATCTTTGTTAGAGGGATTCGAAGGCCATAGATAAATTTGTTCACAAATATGTGATCACCGATCCTTAGTGTCGGTACCATGGATGGGGAGGGGATTTTAAATGCCTCAATTACAAAGGCTCTTAAGAGGAGGGCAACCCCAACAGCGACAACGATTGCCTCTACATACTCCCTGACAACCCCTTTTTTCTTTTTTATTTTATCCTTTTCTCTGTTTTTCATCTCGAATCATCAATGACACAATTTTGTAGCTATTTCAAGAAGTTGTAGTAGCTTGTGTAAATGTACAAAATCAGATAGCCATTTTCTTTATGCCATCTTTTTCATCCAGCATTATGACCAGGATTACGAATAGCCATCCCTATATTCTATTCTTCCTATTCTCCATTCTGCTCTGTTTGAGCAGGGCGTGGGAGGGGGTCCTGGATGGTGATTCGATGTGGTACACAATCCTCGCGCGGGGGGTAGTAGAGAGCGGAGATTGGGGTATTCTCTACTATAGAGGCAAGCCATTCTTTGATCATCCGCCACTTGGTATCTGGTTAATAGCACTACTTTTCAAATTATTCGGGACATCGGTCTATGTTGCGAAGTTAATGAACGCGCTGGCCCTCTTTGGGACAACCACGCTGATTTATAGGCTTGGACGGCGCATCAAGGATGAAAATGTTGGTGTTATTGCTGCAATAATCTTTCTTTTAACGCCACAGGTAATTCAGCTGACCGGTAAGATAAAATTAGACATGCCACTCATATTTTTTTCCACACTGGCGATGTATGGGGTGATCCTCGGGGCGGTTGCTTCAAGAAGATATTATTGGCTTTTTGGTATCGGGACGGCATTGGCTCTCCTTACCAAGGGTATTGTAGGTTTTGCGCCAATTCCAATCACGGTTTTTTCCCTGATCTTGCTGAAAAAGTGGCGGGATTTAATCTCTATCCATTTTATAATCGGGCTGATCCTGGTTGTATTAATTCCTCTTCCGTGGATCGTGTATCTTTTTTTGAAGCTTGGGACAGCTCCATTCATTGTCTATTGGAACGATCACATACAGTACGCGGCCCTTTTGGGGAGGGGGGAGGAGAATCTTCCGGGGTTTTGGTATTTCGCCGGGGTGCTGCTTACGAGGGGGGCTCCATGGACATGGGTTGGGTTAGTTACGATCTTTTTACTCGCAAAGAGGTGGCTGAGGGATGGTCTGGATAACTCGGTATTTTTATTAGGTTGGATATTGATACTCTATCTCGGTTATTCAATTCCAAAATTTAAATACTCCTATTATATCTCCCCGATTTATCCTCCAATCTCGATTCTGGCTGCATTGTCACTCACCAGATTTATTTCAAAAGAGGTGGTTATAAAATATTCGTATGTGGCAAGCATAGTTATAGCCTTTGTTATCTCCGTTTTTCCTGTTCCATTGAGGCTCGAGAGGAGTCGGGGGATAGTTTCGATATTACCAGCAATCCAGAAACAATATGGAGAGCATGAATCGTTGAAAATTGGCGTAATAGATCTTCATCCAACAGATGAGAATAATACATATCAGCTCATAGCCATGAACATAGATCCAAGGATTGTTGTCAAACCTGTCACGAAGAGCGCGTGGCGGAGCAGATTGAAGAGAGAAGCCGAAGATGATTTTAATATTGTAATTATCCATAAAAAAAGCCTGGATGGTTTTAGGTATGATCTACGAGGGTTAAAGAGGGTTGCGTTTAGCAATGAATATGCACTCTTTGTAAAAAGGGTGGAGAGAGAATGATTCCAAGGGAAACCTTATTTGACTGGTTGCTTCTCTTTGCGTTGGCGCTTCTTCTTGGGCTGTCACACGGCTGGGCGGGTGTTCCCGATATTGATTCCAAGGTTTATATGACAATCGCCAGGAATATGCTGGAGAGGGGTGACTGGCTTGTTCCATTTTACCACGACAAGATATTTTATCTCCATCCGCCACTTGGAATCTGGCTGGTTGCAATATCTTTTAAAATCTTTGGCGTCTCTCTCTATGCTGCTAGGATTCCGATGGTACTCTCACTCTTCGGGATCATGTTACTTATATACGCAATTGCACTCTGGATGAGGGGACGTAGGAGCGCGTTAATAGCGGGCGTAATATTCTGTCTAATGTATCCCATAATCCAGATAGCAGCCAAGGTCCATCTCGATCTACCACTTACATTTTTTATAACCCTGTCAATTGCCGGGATATATTTTGCTCACCAGATTTCAGACAGATGGTATCTGATCACGGGGATTGGAACGGGGCTTGCGATTTTAACCAAAGGCCTGGTCGGCCTGGCCATCTTTCCAATCCTTGGGTTAACACTCCTCTTTACAGGGAGATTAAAGGATATCTTTTCACCATTTCTATGGAGCGCAATCGCGATCTCCATTTTAATTCCTTATTTCTGGGTGGTTGCTCTCAAGGATGAAGGAATAAGATGGGTATCTGCCTACTGGACCGCTGGCGTGCAGGGGGTTGCAAATATCGATTTTGAGGGGATAAAAAGGGGATACCTCTATTTCCCCAAAATATTTTTGCTCTATCTTTTACCATGGTCCGTTTTGGCGATTTGGCAAGTGATAAAAAATATATCCACCTTCTCAAAAAATCAGGACAAAAGTTGGTTAATATTTTTATTTACAATACTGGTATTTATCGTCGCGTTTTCGATTCCAAACTACAAACTTCCCCACTATCTCTTGCCAGCCATTCCTGCCGTCGCGATTCTTGCGGCAGTTGGTATTTCTGGCATCTTGCCGATTAGGATGCAGGAGGCGTTTAGGGCACTCTCTGTAATAATCATTGCGTTGATTTCATTCTCGTTGGCGATATTTCCAGGACCCGTCAGGAAATCGAGAAGCAATGACCTGATTCCACTTCTTCCCGTCATAGAGACAATCCATAAAGAGAGGGGCGTTAAGGAATTGGCGATTATTTACCTAAATCCCCCACACCATATGCCTTATTGGGAGAGGGTTGCCACGTTTGAGCTCTATATGCCGCTTTCGGTTGAATTCATTTTTAAAACCACGGCCGCTGAAACCATGGAATACTTTAAACGACCAAGGTACGCGCTTATTGAAGAGGGACAGCTTAGGGACATTTCCTCACTCGTGCCGGAACTAAAGGTTTTGTATAAGGGGGAGGGGTTGCTGCTTGTGTCAAACACACCATTGCAACTTCCTCCGATACACTTTAAAAAGGTCAATTATGGCAGATTCTGATAAGG
>Ga0155587_1132_pt1 | contig 11588 bp, 11 predicted proteins | sample RifCSPhighO2_12_FD_107244 | JGI IMG/M metagenome (GOLD analysis project Ga0155587, IMG submission 107244) | Deltaproteobacteria bacterium RIFCSPHIGHO2_12_FULL_43_9
CACCCGGCTGACCTGCAAGCGCCACAATTTCAGCCTCCCTGGCATGATGCTTCGCGTTCAGAACGTTGTGTTTTAAACCTGTTCTTTTCAGCCGGTGGCTCAGCTCCTCTGACTTTTCAATTGATATTGTTCCCACAAGAACCGGGCGATTCTCTTTATGAAGATCCGTTATCTCTCTGATAACAGCGTTAAATTTCTCATCTTCTGTTTTATAAATTACATCCGAATTATCCTTCCTGATCATCGGCTTATCAGTAGGAATTACAACCACATCTAATTTATAAATCTCCCAGAATTCCGGGGCTTCCGTTTCCGCCGTACCGGTCATACCTGATAACTTTGGATACATCCTAAAATAGTTTTGAAATGTAATCGTCGCCAGTGTCTGATTCTCATTTTCAATCCTGACACCCTCTTTGGCCTCCAGCGCCTGATGCAGACCATCGCTATATCTTCTGCCCGGCATCAATCGCCCCGTAAATTCATCAACAATTACTACCTTCCCCTCCTGAACAACATAATCGTGATCAAGCTTAAAAAGTGTATGCGCCTTTAGCGCCTGATTAACGTGATGAAGTATCTCGATATGCATTGGATCATATAAATTTTTAACATTTAAAATTGACTCAACCTTTTCAACGCCCGCCTCTGTTAAAGAAGAGCTACGAGCCTTCTCGTCAATTGTATAATGGACATCCTTGGTCAGGTGGGGAATTATCCTGTTAATTGTATAATACTTATCCGTGGAATCTTCCGTAGGACCACTTATAATCAGTGGTGTTCTCGCTTCATCTATTAAGATTGAATCCACCTCGTCAACAATCGCAAAATTGAAATCCCGCTGCACATAATCGGACAAGCGAAATTTCATATTGTCTCTCAAATAATCAAACCCAAACTCATTATTCGTCCCAAACGTCACATCAGATGCATAGGCTCTTCTTCTCTCTTCATCGTCTATTCCATGAACAATACAACCAACAGTGAATCCCAAAAATTTATAAATCGTCCCCATCCAGTTCGCATCACGCTTTGCAAGGTAATCATTAACCGTAACGATATGAGCGCCCTTGCCTGTTAAGGCATTCAGATAAACCGGAAGGGTGGCAACCAGGGTCTTCCCCTCCCCGGTTCTCATCTCTGCTATTTTCCCCTCATGCAGAATAACCCCACCAACCAATTGAACATCAAAGTGACGCATATTAAGGGTTCTTGTGCTCGCCTCCCTCACCACCGCAAAGGCCTCTGGCAGCAGAGAATCCAAGGGTTCCCCCTTGCTCAGACGTTCTCTAAATTCAACCGTCTTTCCCTTTAGCTCTTCATCTGATAATTTTTTGAGTGGGGGTTCAAAGGCATTAATCTTGTCTACCAATGGCTGTATGCGCTTTAGCTCACGCTCATGCTTGGTTCCAATAAAGAATTTGGCTACACTGGAAATAATGCCCATAAGGCTCCAAAGTTTTCTCTCAAAGGTATACAATACAAAATATGACAAGGAAATCCAACAACTTGAAAGAACTTGCAACAGATATAGTCAAAACCCTAAAAAAGGAGGGGTTTGAGGCATATTTTGTCGGTGGCTGCGTAAGAGACCTCATAATGGGTTTCACACCCAAAGATTACGACGTAGCCACCTCCGCGACCCCGGATCAAATAATTAAACTTTTTCCAAAGACAATCGCGATTGGAAAGGCTTTCGGGGTTATTACTGTAATCACAAACAAACATAACATTGAGGTCGCGACATTCCGCACGGAGGGACCTTATTCTGATGGTAGAAGACCGGATAAAATCGAATTTACGACAGCAAAAGAGGATGTCCTTAGACGCGATTTTACAATCAATGGACTTCTATTCGACCCGGAAAAAGAGAAGGCAATCGATTACGTGGATGGCCAAAAAGATATCAAACAAAAAATTATAAGAACAATTGGAGACCCAGACAGAAGATTTGATGAAGACAAACTCAGGATGCTTCGTGCAATTAAATTCGCATCGAGATTTAAATTTAAAATAGAACAAGAAACCTGGAATGCGATTCAAGAGCACTCAAAAGAGATTAATAAAATCTCCGCGGAAAGAATAAGACAAGAACTAATAGGAATCCTCACAGAAGGGAACGCGAGAACCGGGTTCGAACTTCTGGACAAATCAGGGCTGCTCACAGAGATTCTACCGGAAATTTCAGCCCTGAAAGGGGTTGAGCAACCACCAGAATTCCATCCAGAGGGTGATGTATGGATTCACACCCTAATGATGCTGGAAATGCTACAAAACCCAAGCCAAGAACTGGCATGGGCTGTTTTACTCCATGACGTCGGAAAACCAGGAACATTTACGGTTAAAGAGAGAATTCGCTTTGATGGGCACGATAAGCTAGGTGCTGAAATGGCTGAAGAAATCCTAAAAAGGCTCAAATGCTCCAACGACACGATTGAGCGGGTAAAAGACCTGATTGCCCAGCATCTCAAATTCAAAGATGCCCCCAAAATGAGAACCAGCAGACTCAAGAGATTTCTAAGACAAGATCACTTTGATGAACATCTTGAACTCCACCGCCTGGACTGCGCCTCTAGCCACAGAAACCTTGAGCTCTACGAATTCTGCAAAAACAAACTCCGGGAACTCCCACCCGAGGTAATAAAACCGCCACGCCTCATAACAGGAAAAGATCTCATTGAATTGGGTTTCAAGCCTGGCCCGGAATTCTCAAAAATACTTAATGAAGTCGAAACAGAACAATTAGAAGGTAGTTTACAAACAAAGGAAGAGGCTTTAGAATACATAAAAAGGCATTTTTAGAAGTACAATATTCCTAAAAAACGGAGCACAACGATGAAGCAACTCAACGCAGGAATATTTATTCTCTTAGCATGTCTTGCCGGCTGCGCAACCGAGGACTCATCCAAGGTAAAACAAGAATCTATATATACAACCTACAACGCTAATTATGATGATGAAAATAAGTCAATATATACCTCGGCATTTTTTAATTTTGGCGGCTCACTAGGAACATATCTAAGATTAGATGGCAATAGCACTGTAACATTTAATGGTGAAACGTTAGACGCGGAAACCACCATAATAAATCAAGTGATTTATAAATACGAAAAATCACATCTTTCCTCAGATCAAATCTGGAAAACGCATTCATTTTTATATCGCAACAATGATGGAAAAGAATTCAAAAATGAATTTACATTTCCTAATCTCATAACAGTTCGGTATGTAGCCGCTTCAATTGATACAAATTCAACACTGGTAGCGAACTGGAATTCGAGCGATAAGATTGGCCATGACCAGCTTTACCTATCAATTGTCAGTTCTGACAAAACAAAAAATAGACGCCAAGGTTCTGAGGAAAACACAGAGAATTCGACATCTGGAAAAATAACCGTTCCACAAAATACAATCTCGGAGCTGGGTCCGGGCACTTTCAATGTAAACATTTGTAGAGAACACTTTGGAACAGGTTTGAATACACCACCAGAGGGTGGTTCATTGTCTGCCACCACCTGCTCTAAAAAAACTGAAATTACAATTTTAAATTCAATAACTCATAATTAGATGGGGGATCTACTTCTAGGCGTGCATTTAGTATATTCCTAATAAACTCATATGTTAACGTTGGATTCTCTTCTACGATTTTCCCTATTATAACCCAATGTTTAATCTGAGCAGAAATAGACCTATTCGTAATTTCAGATACAATGCGTGCACTGGAAACTAATTTCTTTGATAATCTAACTACATTTGCCATTAAAATCTCTTTTATTAAAGCCAATATTGATATAACTGTCTGAAGTTTTTCTTCACCTTTTCAAAATCATTCTTAGTTAATTTCCCAATCTTTTTTTCTATTAAATTAATTTCTATGGTGGAAATCTTCGCTAATCTCACAATACTTGGGTAAAGGAGATTTTCTTCCTCCCAATCATCCAAAAATATATCTCCCTCAAGCTGAATCCCCTCAACCTGACTCGTAATCATTGCAATGGTTACGAGATTTATTTTTTTCGAGAGAATTGTATTTCTCAAAACAAGCGCAGGACGTTTTTTGGTGGCTTCTAAACTTGTGAATGGAAAATGAACTAATACAATGTCACTTGCATTCATAACTTGTCATATTCAGAGTCGCGTGGATCGTTCCACTCTTCAAAAACAGATTCAGAAGCCCTCATTAAGGCCTTTGTTTCCAGCCTATGAGAAAAATAACTCCTGAGAGCTTTTACAAGGACCTCCCTGATCGTCTCGCCGCTCTCCTGTGCCTCCAGCTTTAATAGCCTGATTAGTACAGGGTCCCCTAGATCTGTTGATATTCTGGCCTTCAACTTCTTCATAAAAACAGTTTACTGTTTTACTGTTTTTATGTCAATGTCAACTATGTGCCTAATATTATTAGGCTTTTTCTCCAAATAAGCTCATCAACGCAATTCTTAATCGCGTTCAGCTTAGAGAAGGTTTTTATCTACCTACTCCCAAAAAACCTTATCCCTGTAATTCTCAATTACCTTATTATCGAAGTATCAGGGTTGCGTATGCTCCAGCGATGCCCAATCCAATTTCCGTGTAATGACCGAGCATATTAATATTGTGCCCCGCGCTTTCTTTCCAAAGAATGAACAGGTGCTTGGCTGAGGTAAATCCCTTCGCTATATTCTCCGCGTAGCACATTGTACCGCTTTGCTGGCAACGCTCATAAAATCGAGTCCGGTTCTCACCAATATGGCTCATTGTACCGTTGCCCTGCATCCAGGCTGAGTGCTTGAAAGCAACCGACGTAAGAGATGAGTCATATGAAAGGGCTGTCTTGCCGTTTTGTTTGCGGTGTTCATTAATGTAACATAAGAACTGCACTTTAAAATTTCCGGATCTACATAGGGTTGGCTGTGCTACCTTGGTTTTAGGAGATCTAGCCTCACAAAAGGAAGAACCCAGGGCACCCAACATAATCGAGAAAAAAACCAAAAAAATAGAGAATAACTTCATACCTTTAATAGCTCCCTTGCTTCAATCCACCCCACTATTTCTGCAACAATTGTGCCTAAAAAAGTAGCAATAATAACGCCATGTTACGCAAGTAATCACCTAAAATCCGCATACAAAAATTAGACAGGCATCCAGTTTCCGGCTCTCAGCTTTCAGTCCTATTAAGCTCATCCCTGTAATTCTCAATTACTTTCCTTACCTTCTGGCTGATGGTCTCTTTAATGATTCTCTTCTGTTCGGCAAGGGATGGCTTTACGAAATCGTACCACTCAGGCTCTGTTAATGGCTTAGCGAAGGTTACTGAATTTTCATAATATAAATAAACGCCTTGTTGGGTCGGGTAAACCTCCCAATAGTGACTCAGGCTTTTCAGTTTGTCGCTGATCTCCTCTGTTGGATTGATTAAACGACTATTGACTATAATGGTTCCATCAATATCCTGACCGTACTGAGCACTAAATTGTCCGGTAAACTGATATTCCTGGATTGAGAACCCGACAAAGGAGAGTTTTACAAATACCTCCAGTTCATATTCAAGCTCACCCAATCTTGTTAATGGATCAATGTTGGAATTCAATATTTTTCCAGACAAAATTCTGTCTTCCAGGTCTATTGAGCCAGAACTTCCACTAACCTGCATGAATTCGGGATATCTCTCGTAATCCTGCATTACTTCCAGAAACTGCTCTGGCAGATATGATAAAAAGGCCTTGGCGCTTATTTTATAACCATTTTGTGTAACAGAGAGGCTTCTTACTAAAGTCTCTCCCTTTTCTATTTTTGATATCTCTGTTTGTGAAAAGCGATCTGGGATGGCTAATTCAATAGTTGCATATGCATTTAAGGAAAATAGCAGCGATAGAAGTGTCAGGCGTATCATTGGATGCTCCATTCATGGAGAGTAACTACAAACTGCCAATACTTCCCTGAATTCAAATTATATGCCGAAACAGATTGCGCTCAAGGAAAGAGTAAAGATTTTTATTTCGGGACGAATTGACACCACGTTTACGGCTATTTGGACCTTCTTAATACATTAATCAGCTGTTTGAGTGGCCTGAATCGGGCAATGATCAGCAGAATAATGGGGAAAATCAGTAATAAAAAATCTGGGCGGGGTGGTTTTGCCCCTTTCCCCGGTAATAATAACCATGGTGCAGCGGCACAGCCGGGGGAAGAATCGGCAAAAAGCTCTTCACCATCATAATAACCAATACTCTCAGCCGGTGGAGGGGGCAACACAAGGGGGGGAACATTTGGATCGCCTACTGTTTGGGCGGCAATAGCGACACCTCTAACGGTGTCAATTTTCCCGGGTGTGAGTATTAAGCTCGAAAGTGTGGCAATATATTGTGCACTTGATAAAAGAATATTTTTTACCTGCAGGTGATTAAGAGCGCTGTTCGTAAACCAAACGGCAGCGGCGGCAGCTGAAACATACGGAGCCGACATAGAGGTTCCACTCAATTTTGCATATCCCCCGCCCGGAATTGTACTTCTAATGGAAACACCGGGAGCACCGATGTCTACGCTTTGAATCCCAAAGTTGGAAAACCAGGCAAGTGAGTTCTCATTATAACCATCGAGTGCCGCTACGCTAATAATATTTGGATGTGTGTAGGATGCGGGGAAAATTGGATACTGATCGTTATTTTTCTTTTCATTACCGGCAGCTGCAATAAATAAACGGTTAGAATTATAGGCGGAAATAATTGCTTCCGCCAATGCCCTGGAGAATCCCTCACCACCCCAGCTATTATTCAATACACGGGCACCCATTCCTATCGCATACGAAATTGCCTTAATAGCGTCACTGACATAGCCCTCACCATTATTATCCAGAAACTTCAGTGGCATTATTTGAATCGAATTCTTTAATGACTCTATTGCCGGCAGTTCTGTTTCTGCGTCGGTTAATGTATTTAAAATTATCCCGGCAACATGCGTACCATGATAATTGTCATCCATTGCATTACCGGTATTTGCAATAAAGTTATATCCGTTAACATCATCAACATACCCATTTCTATCATCGTCGATACCATTGCCGGGAACCTCAGAGTCGTTTCGCCAGATATAAGGGGCCAGGGCTTCATGCTCATAATCAACTCCGGTATCAATAATCGCAACAATTACTTTGGACGTTGACGAATCATATGCCTGCGGAAAAGGACGTAGTTCATTTTTTAATAAATCCTGACTGACCGCTTCAGGGGCAACTGGTCCACGTTCGCTGAAATAAACCTTATAATTTGGCTCGGCATACTCCACACCCTCCATTGCATTCAATTCCTTTACAGCTATTTCTACTGTCTTGTAATGCGGAATCCTGAAACGCCCTATATTTAAGTGCTGTTGATATTCTTCAAGCTCATATCCATCCATCTCAGCACTGGACATTACTGCATTTGCAATTTTCAGCTGGGAGATCCTGCTTGTGGGATCCGACCTATACTTAACGATGACCTCTCCGGGCTTATGGGGTGGCAGTAATTCTTCAGCGAAAGCATAGCCAGAGAAGAAAAAAATGGTAAATGCCAGATAAAAGCGAAGCATTCGAGCCTCCGGAGTAACATCCCGCCTATACCCTCCGTATCGGCTCTTGGCTTAATATTCCTTAATTAAGTAGATAATTGACAGGATTGACCGGTTTTCCTTTTAGCCGGACTTCGTAATGAAGGTGTGCCCCTGTGGCCCTTCCCGTATTCCCAACCTTGGCTATTTTATCCCCTCTTTTTACTTTTTGCCCCTCCTTAACGGTAATAAGGCTGTTGTGCCCATATAGCGTAGTAAGATGATAGCCGTGACTTAATACGACAACCTTCCCATAGTCAGGACGATAACCGGCCTCAATTACGATTCCATCTGCGGGAGCCCTGACGTCCGTTCCAAAATTCGTAGCTATATCAATCCCCTTGTGCGGATGAACATCACCCGTAATCGTTGACCGCCTTAAACCAAATTTCGACGAGAGCCAACCTTTGGTTGGCCAGATAGAGGGGGTGGAGCGGAGGATCGATTCCTGATCATCAAAAAAAACCTTCAGATCAGAAAGCGATTTTTCCTGAAAATTAGCCTTAAAATGCAAAGCCTCCATCTGTTTGTTTACAGAATTTATCAACAGGGATGAATCTTCTATCTCTTTCTCCCGTGGCAACATTAAGGGTTTTAAAATTTCCTCGTTTTCCTTAAACGCAACCTCCTCCGCTGATAAAGGCCCCACGCCAAGTTTTAAAAACTCGTCTGGTTGAGCAACCTCTCCCTGATAATTAGTAATCGATTTTAGTTTCTTCGTGTAAAGATTAATCCTATCCAAAGAATCATTCATGGAGACTAATTTAGCCTGAATGCGTTCTATCTCGGAAAGAAGCCTGGTATTTTCAAGTAAAATTTCATCAGTATTGCTTACCCTGCTAAGAATCGAAAAATAATCAGTTACAACGTATGAGAGCACCAGAAATAAAACAACACTGCTTATAGCCCCCCATTTTAGAACAGAGGAAGAGACTTTTATCTTTCTAGACACCCTCTTCTTTTCAGGAGCAATTGTTATTGTGAAGTAGCGATTTTTCATTGTTCCCTCCAAATACAACTAATCCTTTTCAATATCAATAAGGATAGTTGTAATGTTGTCCTCGCCTCCACGATCATTGGCCATAGTAATAAGTTTCTTCAATGCATCCCCCAAAGATTTTTTAGTAACAATTTTTGATATCTCCTCATCTTTCAGCATTGTTATCAAGCCATCGGAGCAAATCAAAAACTTATCTCCCGGCTCCAACTCTTTCTGATAAATATCAACCTTCACAAAGGGCTCAAAACCGATCGATCTTGTCAAAACATTCCTATATAAATGTTCCTTCTCCGCTGATTCCGGCAAGACACCAGCCTTGACCTGTTCGTGAACAAGTGAATGATCCTCGGTGAGCTGCCATATTTTGTTGCCACGCAGTAAATAGGCTCTGCTATCACCAACATGCGCGATATATATTCTATTGCTTCTAACCCAGGCAAAGGTCGCGGTTGTACCCATCCCCGAAAGTTCATTCTTGTCCATGGATTGTTGATGAATTGTTTTGCTTGCTTCCTGCAGGGCTTTCTCAATAACCTCTTCTGGATCCCCGTTTTTATGTGCCTGTATATAAGACCGAATAATTTCAACGGCAAGCTTACTCGCGACCCCTCCTCCCCGGTGCCCCCCCATTCCATCGGCAACACCAAAGAGCAGGGTTTCCTCATCAACCAGGAAGCTATCCTGGTTAGCTTCTCGCCTCTGGCCGACATCGGTTAGTCCTTTTGCTGCTATCTTCATAGATCGATAACTACCATACATGAAACGCAATGCATGCCAAAACTAAATTTTACTATATTTCTAATAATTGAAAAAGACATTTTGTAAAGATGGCATATTTTTCTATTGAATGGCAATTTCTTCTTGGGCCATCTTCAGCATCTCTGAAGCGTGTTTGGTTGTAGTTGCAGTAATCTTTAATCCACCAAGCATCCTTGCGATTTCATCCACACGCTCCTTTTCATTCAGGTGAGAAATAGAGGCGTATGTCACATTATTTTTACTCTCTTTTGAAACTATAAAGTGATTATCAGCATATGCCGCAACCTGTGGAAGATGCGTGATACAAATAACCTGATTATATCTCGAAACATCCTTAAGATTTCGTCCAACAACCTCCGCTACCGCACCACCTATCCCCGTATCGACCTCATCAAACAGATAAACACTTGTACCACCAGATTCAGCAATTATCTTCTTTATAGCCAGAGTAATTCTTGAAAGCTCACCACCACTTGCAACCTTTGCCAATGGTCTGGGTTCAATCCCGGGATTTGATGTAAAAAGCATCTCAGCCTTATCAAAACCCTTTGGCCCCAGAAATAATTTGCCCTCCAAAATTTGGGCCAAGCCCTCGTCCAAAGGCCTCTTAATCATATCTATTTTGTACTCTACTTTTGGCATACCCAGCGACGACAAAATCTGCTCAACCTGTTTCGAAAGCCTTGAGCCAACCCTCCTTCTGCCCGAGGAGAGTTTTTCGGAGGCAACATTATAATTCTTCTCTTCCAATAATATTTTATTCTTTAACTCCGAACCTACCTCTTCAAAATGTTCAATCGAATGCAGCTCCTGGTTCAAACCCTCCAATTTCTCAAGCACCTCCTCAATAGAAGCACCATACTTTCGCTTCAGGGCATTTATTTTCGCTATACGGCTATTTAAAAATTCTAGTCTGTCTGGGCTCAGATCAAACCTCTCACCGGACTTGCTTAAGGTAAAAGCAATATCCTCCAACTCTATTCTGCATTTCTCCACCCTCTCAGAGGCATCTGAAAAAATCGGATCAATCTGTGATAGCTTCATCAATGATTCCTTGATCAATCCAACTTTTCGCAACACTGCGTCATCATCTTCATCTAAGGTATGCAAAGCGATTCCTAACGACTCCCTAAACTTCTCCGCGTGGGTTAAACGCTGACATTCAATATTTAAATCTTCATCCTCTCCAAGAATTAGCTCGGCCGACTCTATATCCTTTATCTGAAACCTGAGAAGCTCCTCCCTCTCTTGACTTATACCTTTTTCAATATGCTCTTTATACTTATCAATAAGATTAGTTACCCTAAGATATACCTCTTCAACCTCACTACATTCCCGCTCAAGTTTTCCAAATCTATCTATGATTTCCATCTGATGAGAAGATTTTAAAAGCCTCAGGTTTTCATGCTGACTGCAAATCTCAACAAGAGGCTCCGTTATGTTCTCCAGCAAATTCAGCGTAGCAATCTGCCCATTTATAAATATTTTACTTTTCCCAGAAACGTTAATTGTGCGACGAATTAATAACTCATCACTCCCATTAAATCCCGACTCAGCCAACCTTGATTTAACCTCAGGATATTCTGCAACCCTAAACAACGCTTCAAGCACCGCCTCTTCCGTGCCAGGCTTGACCAAATCACCCTGCGAGCGCCGCCCCAGAAGCAGGGCAAAGGCCCCGACAATAATCGATTTCCCAGCCCCAGTTTCACCCGTGACAATATTCAGCCCAGGACCAAAATCGATCTCTATATGATCTACAATCGCAAAGTTTTTAATTGAAAGACGTTCAATCACAGGCCTAGTGCCCCAGTTTTAACTTATCCTTTAGTATATCATAGTAGGTTCTCAGCGGACTCTCTACAAGAGAGAGAAGATGTTTCGACCTCTTAACAACCACTACATCCCCTCCAATCATCCCCCACCCGATCTGGCCATCTAAAGTAACAACAACATCCTCGGGTTTATTTAATAACTCCAGACAAATTTCGAAACTATTCGGAACCACCAAAGGACGCTGCGTTAACATATGCGGACATATAGGTGTTATTACAACAGAATCTGTTCTCGGATGTATAACCGGTCCACCGGCGGACAAAGAATAGGCCGTAGAACCTGTTGGTGTTGCCACAATAACCCCATCACCCCGTAATCCACCAACCAACTCACCACCCACAATAATATTTAACTCAAAAATCCTTGCCAACGCCCCCTTTGTTACCACTACATCATTTAATACAATCTCTTTCCCTAAACTTTTCTTCCC
>Ga0155587_1036_pt1 | contig 11552 bp, 9 predicted proteins | sample RifCSPhighO2_12_FD_107244 | JGI IMG/M metagenome (GOLD analysis project Ga0155587, IMG submission 107244) | Deltaproteobacteria bacterium RIFCSPHIGHO2_12_FULL_43_9
GCTCAGGATGACGCTCAAGACACCGTTGTGTATCACGATTAACCTTCACTAAATAACGGAAAGAATCAGAATAGCAGTAGCAAATCTCCGTCATTGTAAATAATCTTAAACAGAATCTTAACTGGTATTTAATAAAAGCAGAGCTAAAATTAAAAGAGTAATAAGAGTCTCTATTGTGGGGTAGAAGAGATGAGGAATTTTATTTCTTTAAAAGCCCTTTGTCTCCTGGTTGGGGTTTTGGCCATCTCGGTAAGCTGTGGAAAAGGTGGTGGCGGAGGAGGTGGCGGTGGTGATGGCGGCGCTGGAAGCGAGGCTGTCAGCGGCGAAGAATCCGAGGAACAAAGCGGCGGTGCGAAAGACGGTGAGCTGTCTGTTACAAAAAAAGAAAATGGTGAAGAAACTAAAGAAGAGCCGGCGTTAAAGCCTGTAGAGGGAATTACCAGGGGTGCTCCCGTTGATTGCGCCGGGGTGACGATTGATCCTGGTTCAATCGCCTTGTCGTATTCGGTTGCAGGTTTTCCAGGGCAGGCAAAGATATTGTTTCAAAACGGATCAAAATATACAACTTCGGTTTCATTAAAGCAGATTACATATCTTACAATTGGATCTGATACGGTAATATCTACGGATATTCCAAAAACATTTTCTCTTGTTCGAGACGGGCAACGGACTGGAATAGTTACATATTCAGCGCCGCAATCGGGCATCTCTTCACCCGCCTTGGTCATCTTTGGTTTCGAATGTAGTAGCTTCCAGCTTGGGATGCTACGCAAGGATGCCTTGGGTGGAACCTCGATAATGAGATTTGTTGACGTCCCTGTTTCTGCGGCATGGTGGCAATAAAACCACTTATTGCCCTGGAAATAATTAAAAATAATTAAGCAAATCTCAACATTGAGCTTAAATTGCGTCTAATGAAATTTACACTACAAAAAGCGGGTATCATTTTGTGGCGTCGTTTTTTATAATGAGAGAAGCACAAATTTAGCCTCGTGGTTAGTTCTTCCTTAGTAGTCATCTAAAGAATCAGCATTGAATCTTCAAAGGTTTTTTGTGGCCTTATCTCTAACGAGAGGTATCTTAAGTGCAGAACGTTGTGGCGAGATTAATTCAGAAAACGGTTGTCGTATTCCTATTAGCAACGGTGGGTGTTGGTTTGTATGGCTGTAAGTGTGGGAGGAAGTACGACACACTTTCGTTACCAAGTACACAATCCAGTACGTATTTCCTTGATAGCTGTTTAGCTAGCGTAGGTGTATCTTACAGTGCTTCTTATAATAACATTAATCCTTTTGATGTCCCGGTTGAAGCAGATGGAGTAGATACAGAGACAAGACTAGTTACGCTTACAAATAATAACCCTCCTGACAAAGTGTGCGATCTCACACTTGCTTCAGCGGCAATGACAACTGCGAATGATTTACATTTTGATGGTTTCCAGGATGCGGGAGGTAACCCGTTAAACTCTCCTGTGCCATTTGGCACCGGTGCTGCTGTGGTCCTTGCAATACGTGCCGGTACTTCAACAGATACAGGGCTTGAAACCAATACACTTCAAATTATTGTTGATTTAAGTAGAACAGGGGAATCGGGGCCATTTGATTTAGACGTTTCCGCGTGGTTTGTTGATAATACTATTGCGTGTGCTCTTTCATCTTCAATAACCCCATCATCATATACAAGGGTGGTTCCTCTAGACGCGTCTGTTACAGAAAATTTAGATACAAGTTTTTCGTATGTTTCAAACGATTGCCCAAGCCTGGTGTACCAAGCAAGGGTAAACAGGGAAAATGACCAACCTGGATTTCTTGCAGCCGTTATGGATCCAGCGCCAACGGCTCTGACCACATCACCAGTTACATTTCGTTATTTGGATTTTACGCATTCACCCGTCTTTGGTCCTCCAGGAGCTACTCTTGATGCGTACTATATATTCTCCGTTGATTTAACGGGTGGGATTCGCTATTTCTCGAAAAAATTAGGTGGTGAATTTTCAGTTGTTACGACCGTAGATCCCTGCGTTGTTTCTGGGGCATTTCAGCGAAGTCCGGCCTCAATCTCTTTTGCGGGGGACTATGGTGATCCATCATCCCAGGCGCCTGCACAAATTAGTTATGATGGTACAATCCCTGCGGCCACTCCGTGCCTGAACAGGCCTTACGAATTACGAGAACGTCAGGTTTCTATCTCTGGGCCTTCTCTATTGAGAATAACCTTGCCAACATCTCCTTCATCAACCGGGACATTAGGAGCCGCCGTTTTAGACTTTATCTCTAATGCTGTAGCTACCTGGCCAGCTTCCGGTTCCGGGACCCAGACAGAGAATAGGGTTCTAGAGCTGGTTCTAACTGATACGGGAGCCGTAGCGGCACAAATTCCGGTCGATGCAATATTAGGTCAGGTTGACCCATGTATAAGCGCGTTTTCAATAACACCAGCCTCTTTATCGCTTTCGGCCATTCTGGGTGGGATACCTCGGTCTGGGGTTGTAAACGTAGCATTTACTCCGACAGCGACATGTCAGTCTACAAACTTCACGGCCACTAAGGTTGAAACTGGTGTTGCGGGTAATCTGGTTTCAACAGGGCAAATGAGCGGAAGCTTAACGTCGTTAACAACAATCCCATATAACGCAACGCTGACTCCTAATAGTTTAGGTAACACAACACATGCCTGGAGGTTCGATTTATCAACAGGTGGAGTGATTACCTTCAATATAGATGGCACTGTTACTCAGGATGCCTGTTTATCCGCCTTGACGATTACACCTTCAACCTTGAATTTAGCAGCCTTTTTCGGAGGAACACCTGCAACAGGAAGTGTGGATGTCGTGTTTACTCCATCCGCAACCTGTTCTTCGGTGAATTTCAACGCCTCAATGGTTGAAACAGGGACTCCGAATCTGCTTTCATCCAGCGGACCAGCAACTGGAGCTGCAACTACTCCTACAACATTTACATGGAATGCCATATTAGGGACAAGCCGAGTAGGGAGTGCTACACACAACTACACATTAACCCTGTCAACAGGGGGTGTTGTAACATTTTCGATTGTTGGTGTTGTTTCAGCAGATCCGTGCTTATCAGCATTTTCACTCTCCACACAAAGTTTAGTATTGAATGGTGTAATAGGTGGACCGATTCAGACGGATATGGTCATCCTAACGTTTACTCCTTCGGGGCAATGCGGCTCAACATCGTTTACCGCTTCAAAGGTACAAACCGGAACCGCGGGGATTTTAACCTCAACCGGTCCGGCAAGTGGCACACCTTCATCACTGACAACCTATACATATGATGGGACACTAACACCTACCGCAGTGGGTTCAGTGACCGATTTATGGACGGTAACCTTACCATCGGGTGTCAGCCTTACATTCACAATCGTTGGTAACGTTACACTAGGCCCATGTGCCGGTGCATTAAGTGCCTTAACCTCTCCTGATCCGATAATGGCGTCCACTAGTGGAGTAGATCGATTTGGGGATGTTGTAATAACAAATAATTCTACCAGCGGAGCATGTCCTGCGGTTGATGGAACGATTGCATTACAATCAACTACGCTTAGCGGTGGAACATTGATTGAGGTTTTACCGTACAATTTCAGTGGGCTATTGGCTGGGCAAGTGGATATCGCGACAAGTCTGGCCCGTGTGGCGCCTGGATCAGTGGTTGAAACCGGAATGCTCCTGGTTACAATCAATTATGGTCTTGCGGGATCCGGCTCATTAAAAGAGACAGCGACATTCGTCGTAAATGCGGATGTTCAGGCCCTTTGGCAGGATTGCTTGACAAACGTTTTAGATATTACCCCGGTTCCTGACGACACACTTTCGGCAATGGTTGGAGCCCCCAATGTTTATCGCTCTGTACAATTTACCCTTGCTCCACGTTGTCAGACAGGGGCTGATATTACCTGGTTGACTCAAACCGTTTCAGCGGCTGGTGGAACACAGCTAACATTGAATAGTGGTAACTTATCCATTGATCCGGGTCAGACATTAACCGCTTCAAACGTTGTAGAGTTAATCCCTGGTGCCCAGGCTGCGATACTCTACTTAACTACTTCATATACACTTACACCAAGGGCTCCATCTGCACCGTCGATGAACCTGGTTGGACCACAGTTTACGGGACTTGTTACACCTATAATCCCTGTGCCCGTTGCAATGTGTAATATAACCTCACCCGTCTCAGGTTCAACGGTCAGTGGTAACGTACCAATCACATTTGACGTCGCGGTACCGAGTGGAATCATGAATTATCAGATAGACACAATTACAAGCAGCGCGACACCAGCGCTTGCGACTCCTACCGGTGGTTCTGTAAACCCTGTTGCAGGGGCTATGAATGGAACCTACTCCTTTAACTGGGATAGTATTGCCAGCGGTGTTGGAGTCTCTGATCGCCAGGACGCAGTAATAAGAATTGACGTAAGAGATAGTGGTCCTTCACCATTTGCCACATCATGTTTAGTACATCTTCATGTCAATAACTCTTCGGCACCCGCATGTCGTCCTGCAACAACTGTTTGTGGTGATGTTGAGGGTAGTGGTGGCATTACAATTCTGGATGCCGAAATAGCCGCTCAAATCGCGCAAGGAGTGCCTCTTACGGCTGCGGGACTGAGATGTTCCGATGCGGAGAATGCAGTGCAAAGGTGTCTGATGTCTGACGTGGATAAAGATGGAGTAGTTACTGGCGTACTACCTGTTGTTCCATCCCTAACTACAGATGCTGGGATTATTGCTTCTTACGCTGCAGGACTTATAAGCCCATTAACATGTAATGACAAACAAATGATACTTGACAATACGGCTACATTGCCACTTGGATGTGTGAATACACTCATGACCAAAGACTTCTGTCAGGCAGTTCCGGAAAGGATAACAGCCTCTCAATTGCAGTCCACGGGTATCAGGATATATGCGACAGATTCTCAATACCCTGCTCCAGGAATAGGAGCGGCCAGTATTTCCGTAAGGCTTCTCCGCGCCGATGGCTTGACTTCATCATATGCGCTTCTGCAGCTTAAGGATCCTGCCGGTACCACTTTACCAACCCCATACCTGGTGGCTACACCGGCTGATGTTGTAGTCCGTAGCCAGGGGCTATTGGCATACGAAGCCTTCCTGCTGATTCAGACAACTACCGGCGTTTGCGGTGTAATCGAGGTTACCCCATAAAATACCTTTCCCTTGACTCACTTTTCTACTGTTGGATAAGATCGCGTTATGAAGAGTGAACAGGGCGCGAAACAGACGGTAGAAATAGAAATCCTAAATCAAAAATATCGCATAAAAAGTGATACCGACGCAGAGTGGGTTAAAGAGGTAGCAGCTTTTGTTAACAAGAAGATTCAGGATGTGATTACCTCGAAGGCTACTGTTAATCAGGAAAAGGCTGCTGTACTTGCGGCGTTAAACATCGCTGGTGAGTTGCTGAAACTAAAGGAAGAGACAACGCTTTATAAAAAGCATGTTTCCAAAAGGTCGCAAGATCTGATGAAACTGCTTGATGCGAACCTATAAACCTTCCATAAAGTAAACCGATGCCAAAACGGCAATTTCGCGAAGAATTACTAAAAAAGCGACGCAACCTTTCCACGCCAGAACGTGACTCCAGAAGCCTGTTAATTCAGGAGAACGCGCAAAAGATAATCCATTGGGATCAAATAAAAAGCATCGGTTTATACGCTAATCAGGCAAGCGAGGTGCGAACAGATTTATTATTTAAGATTGCAAAGGAGCGAGGTAAGTCCATTGCCTATCCCAGGATAACAAACGATGAAGCGATTCAATACTATATTATAGATGAATTAAAGGAGCTTGTTCCTGGCATATTTGGAATTCATGAACCACTAAATTCCCAAAAACCTCTATCAATCGGGTTTTTGGATATTATTATAGTCCCAGGGCTTGCCTTTGACAGATTGGGATACCGCCTCGGATATGGTAGAGGTTACTTTGATCGTATTCTTACAGGTGTGGACAACAAAAAGGTTATTGGTTTAGCTTTTGACATTCAGATTGTTGATAAGCTTCCAACACACCCACACGATATAAGGGTTGGAACTATTGTTACCGAAAACGGAGTGATTAAGTGTAATTTATGAAGATTTTATTCATCGGAGACATTGTCGGAGAGCCGGGAAGAAGAGCGCTGAAACTTTTATTGCCTGATTTAAAACAGGAGATAAAACCATCCCTAACCCTTGTAAACTGCGAAAATGCCGCCGGCGGGGTAGGTGTAACGAAAGAAATTGGCGAGGAGCTTTTTAAAGCAGGTGCCGACATACTAACCTCCGGAAATCACCATTGGTCACAAAAGGGTATCGATGATTACACTGACACAGAGAAAAGGCTCATCAGACCTGCGAATTTCCCTTCAACCGAAAAATTTCCATGCCCGGGACGGGGATACGTTATTACACAAGATAGTGAAGGCAATAAAATTGGCGTGATTAACCTTCAGGGGCGGGTTTTCATGATGCCACTGGATTGCCCATTTCAAACCGCCGACAAGATTATTCAGGAGATAGGGAATGAAACCCGGGTTATATTCATTGATTTTCATGCTGAAGCAACAAGCGAAAAAAGGGCATTAGGGTTTTACCTCGATGGGCGAGTATCGGCTGTTATTGGAACCCATACCCACGTACAAACAGCGGATGAGCAGATCCTTGAAAATGGAACAGCCTATCTTACGGATGCCGGTATGACCGGAATCCGTGATTCAGCAATCGGTGTTGATTATAATCTGGTTATCAAACGCATGATATCCGCGCGCCCGATTAAATATCATGTTCCCAAACATGGAATTTCACGTTTAAATGGATGTGTTATAGAGATCGATCCCAAAACCGGTAAGGCAAAATCAATTAAGCGCATTAATCAAGAGATTGAAACATAATGAGTCTCGCAACATTTCAGGAACAACTTGAGTTACTTACAAGGGGAACCGTTCAAATAATTCCAGGCGATGAATTCCAGCAAAAGCTTAAAGAGTCGATTGAGAAGAAAAAACCGCTAAAAATAAAACTTGGACTGGACCCGACCGCCCCCGATATTCACCTTGGCCACTCCGTGGTGTTAAAAAAACTAAGAACCTTCCAGGACATGGGGCATAACATAATAGTAATAATCGGTTCATTTACAGGCATGATTGGTGATCCCTCCGGCAGAAATGAGATGCGCAAACCACTTACAAAAGAAGAGATTGAGCGAAACGCCTTAACCTACCAGGAGCAGGTATTTAAAATTCTGGATAAAAGAAAGACCCAGATTCTCTACAACCATCAATGGCTAAGCAAGCTCTCAACCGCTGAGGTTGTTCAACTGGCTGCTCAATACACGGTTGCCAGAATGTTGGAGCGTGATGATTTCGCAAAAAGATTCAAGGATAAAACCCCGATAGGAATCCATGAATTTCTCTACCCACTATTCCAGGGTTACGATTCATATGAAATCGATTCAGACGTAGAGCTTGGCGGAACAGACCAAACCTTTAACCTATTGGTTGGCAGAGAGATTCAAAAGGCATTCGGCAAACCATCACAATGTATAATGACGATGCCACTTCTCGAAGGTCTGGACGGTGTCCAAAAGATGAGCAAGACCATGGGCAATCACATTGGAATCACCGAAACCCCGAAAGAAATTTTTGGGAAAATAATGAGCATCAGTGACAAACAGATGTGGAAATATTACGAACTATTAACAACAATCCCACTCGAAGAACTAACCGCGATGAGAAAATCCGCCGAATCTGGAAAAGAAAACCCAAGGGACATAAAGGCCAGATTAGGAAGAGAGGTTGTAAAACAGTATTATAACGAAAAAACCGCAAACGAGGCCTCAGAAGAATTCACAAAGATTTTCTCAAAAGGTGGAATACCAGATGAAATTGAATCTGTAATTATATCTGTTACATCCGATCTAAAATTAGTCGACATTATAGTAAAATCTGGTTGCGCAACAACGAAAGCGGAAGCAAGAAGACTCGTTGACCAGGGGGCTGTTTTTATAGATGATAAAAAGCAAACAGACCCACTGAAGAAAATTGATACAAAAGGAGAAATCCTTCTCAAGGTCGGGAAGAGAAGGTTTAAAAAGATAATTCTTCGTCATTCCGAGGGAACAAAGTGACCGAGGAATCTCCTTCGTCATCCCGGCGAAAGTGTCATCCCGGCGAAAGCCGGGATCCAGTTCGCCTGTCATCCCCAGCGAGCGAAGCGAGCGTGGGGATCTGGTTGTCATCCCCGCGGAAGCGGGGATCTCTTATGGGGGCTTAGCTCAATTGGTAGAGCGCGAGCTTTGCAAGCTCGAGGTCACCGGTTCGATCCCGGTAGCCTCCACCATTTGGGTCATCCCGGTGAAAACCGGGATCTAGATTCCCGCTTTTGCGGGAATGACAGATGCGGGAATGACAACTGAATAGTTATACAAAAAAGTACCTTGAGGGGTAGCTTAAGAATAAATTATTCTTGAGTAGCCGATTAAGATAGAAATAAGAAAATTTATAGCCTCTTATGATACACAATAATCACATCGAAGAGTGCAATATGTGGCGGCCCAATACAAGCCATTGACAAAGGTCCTATTTTTAACGACAATTTAGGAGTATGGTACGAAGATTGCTTAACCTATCGAAAAAACAAAGCTTTTTCCTGTTCGGTGCCCGAGGGGCTGGTAAATCTACGCTTATTCAAAATACAGATTTTCTAAAGGACGCTTTAAGCTTTGATCTGCTAAATACGGACACTGAAGAAGAACTAGCTCTAAGGCCCCAAAGTCTCGTGGAAAAAGCCTCTACTTTAGATAAAGGTAATTGGGTTGTTATTGATGAGGTTCAGAAAATACCAAAGCTTCTTGATGTAGTTCATAGTTTAATCGAAAAGCAGAAGCTCAAATTCGCACTTACAGGCTCAAGTGCTAGAAAGCTTAAACGTGGTGGCGCAAACCTTTTAGCTGGACGTGCAGTTGTATTCCGCCTTTTTCCATTGACCCATATTGAGCTTGGTGAACAATTTCATTTAGACCGGGCATTATCCTTCGGAACACTACCAAAACTTTTAGAACTAGATTCAGATGAAGAAATCGCGAGATTTCTAAAGTCCTATGTTCAGACATATATAAAAGAAGAGATTGTAGTAGAGCAACTAATCCGGAATCTTGATCCATTTAGACTTTTTTTGCCTGTTGCAGCCCAAATGAACGGACATATTATTAATTATTCCAATATTTCAATGGATACCGGAGTAGATTACAAGACAATTCAAAATTATTTTCAGATACTTGTAGAAACGCATATTGGTCAATTCTTGGAAAGCTATTCCGGGTCAGTAAGAAAGGTTCAGCGTCAAGCACCTAAATTTTACTTTTTTGATTGCGGAATAAAACGCACATTGCAAAGAAAACTCAGTATCCCCCTTGAAGATAAAACATATGATTGTGGCAACGCTTTTGAATCTTGGTTTATAAATGAATGTTGGAGATTAAACTCTTATTTTGAACTAGATTATGAATTTTCTTATTTAAGAACAAAAGACGATGTTGAAATTGATTTAATTATCAAACGTCCAGATAATTCAGTTGCTTTGGTTGAAATTAAATCATCGGAACGAATTGATGAACGGCATATTCGAAGCTTAATCCACTTTTCAAAGGATTTTCCGAAAGCCAAGCTCGTTTGTGTTAGTCAAGTTACACAAGCCAAAAAAATTGGGAGAGTACTAGTGTTACCCTGGAAAAAGGCCTTAGAGGAACTTGGATTAATGAAATAGGTAATCCGTTTTTTTCTGCGGAGGCTATTCGGGATGGAAATCAGCTAATGGAGTCAGACATGAAAAATCTATTTATTCTCAATGACGCACCTTATGGTAGCGAACGAAGTTACAACGGTCTTCGGCTGGCGGGCGCACTTAGCAAACGTGAAGGGAATGAAATAAAGGTGTTTCTTATCGGGGATGGGGCAGCGTGCGCGAAGAAAAATCAAAAACTTCCCCAAGGATACTACAACATCGAGATCATGCTGAAGAACGTTGCGAGACACAAAGGTGAGATCGGTGTCTGCGGTACCTGCATGGATGCGCGAGGCATTACGGAGGTGGAGCTGGTTGAAGGAACGAAGCGGAGCGCCTTGGAAGAGCTAACGAACTGGACGGAATGGGCTGACAAGATTCTTGTATTTTAGAGGTGTTTATGGGCAAACCCCGATTGGTACTTATATTGGGAGGCGGTGTTGGTGGGCTTGTCGCCGCCAATCGACTTCGCAAACTCCTTCCCGCATCGGACCGTGTAGTTATCGTAGATCGCCGGGAGGAGCATCTTTTTGCGCCGTCGTTGCTCTGGCTTATGATCGGTGCTCGTAAAGCGGCCAATATTTCGCGTTCGCTGAAACGACTTAATAAAAAGGGAATTGAGTTCATCCAGGGTGAAGTCCGGCAGATCTCTCCCGAAGAGAGAAGGGTTCGGGTTGGAGAGAGGGATTTTCATGCGGATGCGTTGATACTAGCCCTCGGCGCAGAATTGGCGGACGACCTGATTCCGGGGCTGGCGGAGTCTGGCCATAATCTCTATACGCTTGACGGAGCGCAAGCGATTCGAGATGCGTTGTCCTCGTTCAATGGTGGACAAATTATCGTTCTGACCGCAGCTCCAATGTACAAGTGCCCAGCTGCACCTTACGAGGCAGCAATGCTGCTGGAGTATGATCTTCGTAGGCGAGGGCTTAAATTAAAAACGCAGATATCGCTCTATGCGTCCGAGCCTGGTCCCATGGGGACAGCGGGTCCCGAGATCTCTGCGGCTGTCAAAGACATGGTCGAAAGCAAAGGCATTAAATATTTTCCGGGTCATCAAGTTGTCAGCGTCATACCAGGTTCCCGCTTAATCGAATTTGCGAATGGAGCTAGGGCCAATTTCGATCTGCTTATCTATGTGCCCCCGCATCGGGCTCCAGCAGTCGTTAAAGATGCCGGTCTACTTGCCGAGAATGGATGGGTTGCAGTGGATCGACATATATTCGAGACAAAACATAAATTGGTCTTTGCCATTGGTGACATGACAGCGGTTCCCCTGAAGATGGGCAAACCGCTACCCAAGGCCGGTGTTTTTGCGCACGCCCAAGCGGAGGTTGTTGCGCGAAATATTGCGCGTGTGTGGACCGGAAAAGGTGAACCCGCTGCTTTCGATGGCTTTGGGGAGTGCTTTATAGAGACGGGAGATCATCGTGCCGGGATCGGCAGGGGAAACTTCTATGCCGAACCAGTTCCTCAGATGACGATGAAGGCGCCCAGCTTATATTGGCATCTTGGAAAGGTTCTTTTTGAGAAGCGCTGGCTCTGGAAGTGGTTCTGAGGGAATGGAGACTTCGGAGTTGGGACGGCATACTATCATCCACGTGCAAACGGGGTGCGGGAATGACAGATTAATTTATCTGTTGACTCTTTCATTATTGTCCAATAAGTTTTTCCACGTTGTGTTGAACTTTGAACATGGAGGTTCTTTCATGAAATCTTTTGCACTATTTCTGACCACAATTTTTGTATTA
>Ga0155587_1023_pt1 | contig 11517 bp, 7 predicted proteins | sample RifCSPhighO2_12_FD_107244 | JGI IMG/M metagenome (GOLD analysis project Ga0155587, IMG submission 107244) | Deltaproteobacteria bacterium RIFCSPHIGHO2_12_FULL_43_9
GATCTGTTAACCAATACCCCAAAGGCGTATCTGGAATGGCTGAAGTTCGCTGAAAGATTAATCGCTGTGGGCTTGGATGAACTAGGCCTCTTCTATCTAGAGGCCGCCATCAAAATGGGCGTTGACGCAGATGCCCTCCCCTGGAGGCTTCGGCTCTACAGCGCGCAACTTTATATTCAGGCGAACAAACAGCTCGCGGGGATTCAGCAGATATACAAATTAAAAACCGAGCAACCAACACTACCAGACTGGTACATCTGGCTTCTGTACCCAAGACCATATTGGAATGAGATCACAAAGGCGGCAAAAGAGTTTGAGATAGATCCATACATGATCATTTCCATAATGAGGCAGGAGAGCGCCTTCAATCCCAAAGCCCTCTCCCCCGCTGATGCCTATGGGCTTATGCAGCTTCTACCCGCCACTGCGTCAAACATTGCGAAACAATTCCACCTACCTGTACCAAAGACGGGGGAACTTTTTGATCCTTCAATTAATATCCCATTGGGAACCGCCAATATTAAAGATCTTCTAAAGAGATTCCGCGGAAGATGGGTCCTGGTACTCGCCAGTTACAATGCCTCGCCAAAAATGGCCTCGAAATGGCTCGACACAAGATGGAGACCCGAGTCATTGGAATTTATCGAGGAGATTCCATACACAGAGACAAGAACCTACGTGAAATTAATCATCAGAAACTATCTGACCTACCGGGCCCTTTATCAGCCTGATGGCCCCTATCCAGAAGGGTTGTTCTCGCATTAAGGTAACGCTCCAGAAGAAATAGGCGAAGGTTTACACCCCTTATGAGATTTTCTCGCCGGGGAATATACTTAGAAGGCTTTTCCCTGAAAGTAAGGACTTAAGAGCTCTATTTTCCTTACAATCTCTATCAACTCATTGTTTTCTTTAGCCCGATTTAACATGGCAATTATTTGATCATATTCGTCGAGAATAACAGTTCCTACCCCGGGTGAAGCCGTATCCGGAAGCACTTGTTCTTTGACCTGTGTTCTACCCTCTTCCGCATTGAGAATTGCCTTCTCAACATTGGAATCCACATATACAAAAACACCGTCCGCAAGAAGTTGCTTAACACTTGAGAGTTCGCCTATAAACGCTGCAATTGTTAACGCAGTTTCATCAGATTTTGTTTCTAAATTTGCGTCTGCACCTTTTTGCAACAGGAATGCAATAATTTCCGTGTACCCCTTTTCGGTGGCCATAATTAATGCCGTTTTCCCAAATTGCCTTTCCTGTTTATCTATATCCGCACACGCATTCTTTTTAATATGATTAATAAATGCCTCGGAGAAATCGTCCGTTTCACATTTTTTATGATCATCTTGTATGAGTAGGTCCATAATGGATTTATCGGGGCATTTTACTAGGAGTTCCTTCACCCTTTCTGGATTATTAGCTTCCACAGCCCTCATCAATTCAGTTAAATCGCTATCACGTTTTGTAAACGGTTTCTTTTCTGGCTTTTTTGGGTTTATTATTTTGTTGAATACACTGGAAATATCTGCGGGGAGATGTTCTGCAAAGCGAAGTATCTTGGGGCACAACACATCTGCGTTGTATGAAGAACCAAAAAAAGTCTGGCAGTAATCGGGGGTATGAATTCTACTTATAATGGAAGGGTCAAATCTTGGATCCCCCAAAAGGATCCGCATCCTATCACAGGCCATTTGATATTCGGGACTCGAAGAATCATCTGTGGTAGCAAATATTTGCCCGGCTAATTCTTTAAACATAATATTTTCTAATATGTTTGGATCGACTTCCTTTAAGTGACACCCAAATAATCCCGGTGTAGAATGTGCCGCTTGCCGCAAGATTTCTGGCTCTGAAAGTCTCTGTTTTGGAATTGTCTGAAGCAACCCCTCAATAAACTCTGACCGCACACCTTGTATGCTTGCGGCGCGGCTAACATCTGTATACAAGCTCTGGTAGTTAATTTTCGGGAAGGTCTCGTTAATGTAATTTGAAATATCGGATATTGCACCAATATCTGGACTCAAATTACTCTCACTCGAAAAATGAATAATAGCTCCTACGGCGTCCAACAAACTACCTCCAACCCTAGCATCTTCCCTGTGTGAGTATATGTAATCCTTTATTTTTTGTACTTCTTCTGGTGTTAATCCACCTAATAACATTTCCTTAAATTGAGGCAATTTTGTTGTGTCAAAATCATCAGAAAACGCACTCCTATGTCCGATAACTGTGCTTAGGCAGAGAGCAAGAAGAATCATGTAAATGTTTTTTTTAATACGCATATAAAACCAAAGCAAATAAGAACTATATCTCCTGCACGTTAAGTGCCAGGTTGAAGATATAAACGTCGTAAAAATATGCTTAAATTTCAACTGGTTCAAGTTGTTCAGGTTTTTAAACACAGGAATACCCATTTATTCTTTAGACACAAGTTCAATCCATGTCACTTAATCCAAGCCCGAATCCTGCATAAATTCTGAAACCAGTTAAAATCATTCAGCTATTAAAATTTAAAAAGTGAATCGCAAATTCTAACTCGTCATCCCGGCGAAAGCCGGGATCAGCACAGCTTATATGGATTCCGGCTTTCGCCGGAATGACATCAAAATGCAGGATTCGGGCCAAGCCTAGAGATTGCGAAAGGTTAAGAGATTCCATACCTTGCCGCCTCTTCTTCTATTTAATTACGGATGGTGATTCGTGAAAATTTTTGTACAAAACACCCTTCCTTAAGCAACCTGAAATGGAGCCCTATATTTTAAAATATTTCTACATATTTATTAACTAGGAATGAGGGGAGATTGATTCTACACTTCGGGGTATAGATCGGAGAACCGTATGAAATTAGTCTCCCTTTTTATTGTGTTAACTGCCATGCTCCTTTCTATTTCTGCTTTTGGGAAAACAGAAATAGATTGTTGTTCCTCTACTACGGACAAAGTCCCATTGGAGGGCACGGGTACAGGCACTGGTGCTGATGTGGGAACAACCGTTAAGGCTTGTTTAGCTGACGCGGAAACTAAATTAGACCTTAAACATTACGCTTGTAGCAAGGATCAATGTCCGGGGCAGTGTGGCACAGGATACACAGGCAAATGTACTCTAGAAGTATCTGGTATTGAAGATGATTCATTTAGCATCCATTGCTCAGTAAACAATGACGGGTCTTACAGCTGCACGTGTACAAATCACGTAAAAGCCTTCGTCGGGTGTTATGGATGTATGTTAGAATGAAAGATCCCATCAATGTAACAATTTTTTATAGGTAAGTTAAAATCACCTAGATTGTTACCTTTTCACATCTCTTAATACGTAACTCATTGAGATTACCTAACAGAATAATATAATTGGAATTTATCGAGGAGATTCCATACACAGAGACAAGAACCTATGTGAAACTAATCATCAGAAACTATCTGACCTACCGTGCACTTTATCAGCCTGACGGCCCTTATCCCGAGGGGTTGTTCTCGCATTAGTCGTCGTTGCAAGCACCTCGTCATTGCAAGCGAGGCGAAGCAATCTCCGCGTTGAGATTGCTTCGTCGCCTTCGGCTCCTCGCAATGACGAAATGTCATTCCCGCGAAAGCGGGAATCTAGATCCCCGTTTTCACGGGGATGACAGTTCACGGGGATGGCATTCTTTCACGGGGATGACGTGAAAAAGTAACAATTTTGGTACATTAAAATTACCTAAATTGTTACTTTTTCATATCCCTTAATCCGTAACTTATTGAAATTACTCGAGGCGATAATTGGAACAAATATTGCTGCGTGAATCACCGCGTGGATCGATAACTAATAGAAAAGAGAAGTGGTAGTTGGAGAAATGTCCGTGAAGAGATTGATTATTACGCTCTTTCTAGTTTTGGTTTCAACTCCATTTTGGTGCAACGCCGAGCCTCAAACTGATACCCCGAATTTTTTAACGGCGGTTTCCGCGGAACAAAAGGATTCCTACATTGAGGTATTAAAAACCCAATGCGAACTCTTAAGGGAAAAATGGTATGCGGATGATTACGCGGAGGGGGAAAATCACCTCCTCTATTCTTTGGAATTAAACAAAAGGGAATTTGTCAAACTAACACCACTTTATGGTCATTGCAGAGGTTTGGATGACGGCGGGGTTCCAGAATCGCTCATTAACAGGGATGCGGCGCCGGCCAGGCACAGCGGATGGATAGAGCTTCAACTGACATGGCTAGTAGCGGAAGATACCCTGAGCGATTTTTCTTCCTTCGTCTTTACAAACAGCTATGAACGAAGGATGCGAACACCCTGGAATACCTATTTTAAAAAACGGTTTAAAAAGATCTCTTCACCCCCATCTTGCAATGAGGTTATTTTAAATTTTATTTCCCAAAATCAAGCCAACGGCTTTCCAATCGATGTCCGGGCGAATACTAAAATCTATTCCATAGATAATCTGGTGGCCACTGGAGAGATATTGCTGGAGGACTCCTCTGAATATAAGAATAATTATTACCTGTGGACACTATTAAATAAAGATGAGCGCCTGTTGGTAAGGAGGGGATTTGAACCCCAGGCCTCGTTTAACTGGAATAAGGGGAACGTTATATACAAAGAGCATCCAGCCGTATTAAAGCATTTTCTGGGCCCAAAAATCGTTGTGAATTTTAAAGAACAGAAATTTCAATTCATCGACACATCAATGGAAAACTTTAATATCGACGACTATGTAATTTACAAAGATTCACCACCGACAGGGGCTGATGTTTCCGCCTGCCTTAATTGACCGGTGATTCTTTCCGTTTTTTTAGTGGAATCTTACTGCCGTCATTGCGAGCGAAAAAAGCCTTCAGCCCCCAGGCGAAGCCGTCGGGGGGAAGCAATCTCTTACGGAGAGATTCCTTCGGTCGCGCAGCCTGTCCTGAGCGTATGCGAAGGGCTCCCTCGGAATGACGTGGGAGATCCTTCGCCTTCGGCTCAGGATGACGCTCAAGACACCGTTGTGTATCACGATTAACCTTCACTAAATAACGGAAAGAATCTTGACCGGTGACGTAAATTGTCACCGGTTCCGCAAAAAGGGTCACTTTTCGGGTGGTTATGGCTTGTTCCCCTAAAATTCCATAATAATTCCAATTAGTTAAGTTTTATGACTTTGGCACCCTTCTTCCAGTCTTTTTCCACAGGAGGAGTGTAAGGCTCCCCGGCTGGAAGGACGATAGATATGAAGCGGTTTGTAATATTTGTAGTTACATTAGTCTCCGCGATCATTCTCGTAAAGCTCGATAAACAGGAAGCCTCCTCCTATGTCGGTCAAACCTTCCAGGCATTCTACGCACCCGATTTCTATGACATTGAAGGGAGAGAGGTCTTTAGAAAACTCCCGAATGATCCACAGCTCTCCGCAAACTACGGCTTGGTAAATAATGGAAGCGGCAGCGACGTTAAGGTCTCACAGGCATGGAGAATTAATTATTCATGCAAGCCGGTTACCATCGCAATCATCGATACAGGCATTGATCGCAACCACCCCGATCTTAAAGCAAACCTCTGGAGAAATCGTGGCGAAAGAGGATTTGATTCAAAGGGGAGAAGAAAAGAGGCAAATGGGATTGATGATGACAAAAATGGATACATCGATGATCTCTTTGGGTGGGATTTTGTAGACAATGACAACAACCCTGAAGATACCCATGGACATGGAACCCATGTTGCCGGGATAGTTGGCGCGGTAGGTGGAAATGGGATTGGAACAAGCGGGGTCTGTGCCAACGCGAAATTGATGGTTTTGAAATACTACTCTGCCAGAGCTACCGGAAAAGAGAATTTAAGAAATTCTGTAAGGGCCCTTAGATACGCAATCAGAATGAGAGCGAGGGTTATAAACTACAGTGGTGGTGGTTCATACTCATCCAGTGATGAAAGAAACGCGTTAAAATTAGCGGAACGATTTGGGATAATCGTTGTTGCCGCCGCGGGGAATGGACGAAGCAATACAGACTGGTCATCATACTACCCTGCCTCATATGATCTCGACAATATTATTACGGTTGCCTCAACCAACTACCGGGGGGAACTTGCAAAAACATCAAACTACGGACCAAGAACCGTAGATATCGCCGCCCCGGGAGAGCAGATATATTCAACACTGCCGGGTGGCCGCTATGGCAAGATGACCGGAACATCACAGGCAACACCCTTTGTTACCGGAGCAGTTGCCCTTCTGTTATCAACCTATCCAGACCTGACCGCGGCGCAAATAAAATGGAGTCTGTTGAAATCCATCGACCCGCTTCCAGCCCGGGATCGGCGTAAGGTTCTTACGGGTGGAAAGCTAAATATCTATCGCGCGCTTCTCATCTCTTCTCCAAAAAGGACATATGTTTTAAGATCAAACGCGACAGCTAAAAAGAAGAGCAAGAAAAAAACTGTAACCGCCAAATGGTTTAGAAAAAAGAGATAAAAGAGAATATTTTCATCAGAATGATCCTATGCCTGCATAGAAAAGAAACACTTAAGTGAACTTTGTGTGAACTTGGATTCTTTTTGCTTTCCGAAGAATTTCAGGAGTGATAAAAGGTTGAGAGTAGTAGAGCGTTTCATAAGTTTTGCGTATATGAATCCCTTGTGTCATTCCGGCGGAAGCCGGAATCCAGTATGCGTTTTATGGATCCCGGCTTCCGCCGGGATGACCCACTAAAATTTATGAAACGCTCTAGTAGGATCTGGTTGTTGAGCTCCAACCCTCTTTGACTCACGAGGTCATCTGTGAAATCGCGCGCACTTAGGCTCACCCTCTTCTTCGTTCCACTTTTTTTAATACCAATAATCAGTAATTCGAAAACCCTCAACGAGCGGGTAATATTGATCTCGTTCGATGGCGTTGGACTCGAAAAATTGATGGGCTATATGAGTGAACCGGGCTGGCCTGATTTTGGGGTCAAAGAATTAATCTCAACCGGCCTGAGCCCATCTTCAACAATAGCAACCAATCCAACACTAACTGCTTCATCGCATACATCAATCCACACGGGAACTTACGCGGATGAGCATGGTGTAGTCAGCAACTACTATCATCTTCCACGTACTATGATCGACCAGGGGGTCTCTGGATTCTCCTCTGAATTTAATAGACCAGCCATATGGGAAAGGGCCATGGCTGCCGGCAAAAGGGTTGGGATCCTTTCATTCCCAGGCGCGGATAATGAGAGTGAAAACCAGCGCAGAAAAGGTGATTTCGGGATCAGGTATCACTCAAAAGAGGCAAATGCGTTCCTATTCAGGAGTACAAACTCCCAATTTTTCCCGATTTTAAACTGGGACGCATCCCTCTCATACTCGCAGCCAAAAGCAGTCCCTGTAGTTTTCAAAGAGGAGGTTATTAATGAAAATGGATTGGTAGTGGAAAGCGAGCGGACAATTTATTTAATAGCCCTCGACCTCGTTGATGATAATGATACAAACTACAATGCCCTTATCTGGGACAATGATCAGGACATGACAAATGGCACAATAGGCCAACCATTCCGGGTTAATGAATGGGGCCAGGTTTCATTCACAACGAAGGGTGTCAAAAAGGCAACCTGGACCAAAATATTTAAACTAGAGAGCGATCTTTCTGAGATAAAGGTATATATAGGAACGGTCCACCACACCGAGGCATACCCTGAGAGTTTTGCCAGAGAGATTGAAGGAAAGGTGGGAATCTGGCCGGGGGAACCGGATAGTGGCGTTGGAAGACTTATCGATCAAAAAACATGGCTGGAACAGGCATATAGATTATCAAATTTCTTCTATGATTTATTGCAATATGTAGCGGAAAATAAGGAGTGGGATCTGCTACTCGCATACCAGCCAATAGTAGACGAGTTTGGGCACGCATTCACCCCACCACAACCAGATACCGCTGGATTCCAAAGCGCCTTAATCAAGGATGAGGCATTGATGAAGAATGCCTATCTCCACTTTAATGAGCTGATACGTAAGATCATTGCAATCAGGGATAATAATACCAACCTGGTTGTTGTTTCAGACCATGGGATGGCGCCTATACACACGATGGCCTATCCAAACAGGTTTTTAAAATCAATCGGATTTATAAACGCCGAAGATGATTCAGGGATACATTCAACCGATGAACATACCATGAAGACTCAATTCATAATAAAGGAAAAAGAGCCCACGGGAATATATGAACGGATTATAGAGATACCATTTACCCATTATCGCACCTTTACCCCCTCTCTATTTGAAAAACAGAATGCATACAAGGGAACAACAGCGCGGGCTTTCGCCAGCGGTGGTCTGGCTCATGTATATCTGAATGTTAAGGGGAGAGAGGAGCTGGGTATTGTTGAGCCGGGAGAAGAATACGACAGATTGTTGAACGAGCTGAAAGAAAAGTTCGAAAACTGGGTGAGTAACGGAAAACCGGTTTTTTCCTACGTTTTAAAAAGGAGTGAATCATCCCAATTAAGACTGAATCATGAAAACAGCGGTGATCTTATCCTCATCGCGAGACCAGGTATCCATCTTCAAAACATTTTAGGAGGAGGACCGCTTATTGAACCGGCATCCTTCCAGGGGCAGCATGGATATGATGCCGCGCTTTCAAGTATGAAACCTGTAGTCTTTGCCGCAGGCCCGGGGGTTCAGAACAAACAGGTCCCATTATTAAAAACTGTTGATGTTTCACCAATGGTGTTACATTTATTAGGTATAGAAGGCGAGAAGAATTTTCTTCTTAGCCAGTAAAACCAATAACATGTGATATAAACCACGTGAAAACATCGACGCGCCTTCTTTTATCTCTGCTTTCCGGGGGGCTTCTGACATTGATTTCCCCCCCACTGTCCATCTGGTACGTAGCTTTTTTTACCCTTGTCCCCCTCCTCATTGCCATCCATGGAGCCCCACCCAGAATCGCCCTGCTTTGCGGGCTAATCTCCGCAACCACCGCGGTTTTTATAGCTGAGTATTGGGTTATAAATTCCATGACCCTCTTCGGAGGAATACCCTACATCCCTGCGTTCATCGCAACATTTTTAATGAGCCTCTTTGGATTCTTTAACCTGACCCTCTTTGCATGGCTTGCGAGGGTAATTCAAAAGCAGAGACCGATCCCACCATTTCTCCTTTTACCCCCACTCTATTTGGCCACAGAGTGGTTAGTCCCAAAACTGTTTCCATGGTATTTAGGGGCCTTCCTCTACGGCTGGAGAGCAGGAAGACAGATTGCGGATATTACCGGCGTCCTTGGCCTCTCCCTCATCATTCTTATAGCAAATGTCACGATATATCTCTGGTTCGTAAGCCTTAAACAGGGGAGCAAAAAACCGATTACAGAAACCGTCATAACCATCCTGATTATAATTTCTACGCAAATTTATGGACTCCACCGCATAAATGAACTGGAGGATTTACTTAAAAACAGACGAAATCTCAGGATCTCTCTGGTGCAGACCAATATAGGTAGCCTGCAGAAAGAACAGGCCGCGCGTGGCGCCGTAGGCGCCGTCGCATTCGCCCACCAGAGGAATGAAGAATTGGTTCTTCTGGCAGGAAAAGAGAACCCCGATCTTATAGTGCTACCCGAAACAGCCGTGCACGGCACCTTCACCCAGAGTAAAATCATACAATACAGGATGTTCGCCCTCGCGCGCGATGTAAACGCCTCAATATTTTTTGGCGGTTATCATAGTGAAACAATTGACGGGGTTGAGGTAGATTATAATACAGCTTTTTTAATCTCCCCGAACAGTGAACTTGTAGGGCATTATAACAAAATAGAACTCCTCCTATTCGGAGAATATCTTCCATTTCCAGATCTTTTTATCTGGCCGGAAAACGTAAAGGAGGCCGTGGGAGAGTTTAAACGTGGTGAGGAGATAAAGGTTCTACCATTTAAAACTGAAAAAATCGCGCCACTCATCTGCTACGAAGGCATATTACCCAGACTGGTCAGAAAATTCGTGCTGGAGGGGGCTACAGTTTTTGTGAATATCTCAAACGATTCCTGGTTTGGAGACTCAGCGGCGCCAAGACAACATATGATGCTAGCCGCATGGAGAACAGTTGAGCACAGGGTTCCACTTGTCAGATCAACCAACACAGGCATATCGGGATTTATAAACATATTTGGCGACATATCCGACAGAATAGAGCTGAATCAGATCGGGGTCTCAACAAAAGAGATTGATTTAATTGACACAAAAACATTTTATACGAAGTATGGCGACTGGCTGGCGAAGCTCTCGATAATTCTGAGTATAATTTTTCTCTCTCTCGGAGTTCTTAAAATAATAAGGCGTAAAAAAATTCAGTCATCCCCGTGAAGAATGTCATCCCCGTGAAAACGGGGATCTATTTCGTCATTGCGAGGAGCCGAAGGCGACGAAGCAATCTCTTTTGTCATCCCCGTGAAAACGGGGATCCAGTGTTATTCGATCAGATCCCGGCTTTCGCCGGGATGACATTTTCGCGGGAATGACGATAGAGTCTTCAACACACCCATATATACATCCATAAATATCCATATTTTCTACTATAATTACATTATATGGATATTTATGTGTAGTAACCACGACTTAATCTGACATACTACTTTGGGGAGTCTAAAATATTAGACTCTCTATGTGTAATATAAACCTACATTCTCCTAAAAAAAGAGGGATCTTAATGATATAGAGTGGTCTTCAACCTTTATTTGTCGACGAATTGTTCACATACTTCACAACCATAGTGTTTTACGAAAAAACATAGCTTAAAACACCCTGATTCTTCTGGGATTTTTAGCACCACGCATGGCATATCAGTTGCATTATATCCTGAGTAACTGTCCCGTTTGCTGATGATTATCAAACCCTTGTTTAAGGTTTTAAACAGATGTGTAGAATCAAATTTTCGCTCTTTACACTGTTAATCGCGCTACCACTAACATTTATGATACTTAGCTGCGGCAGCGATAAACAAAATTCGGCATCGGGGACCACTGGCAATCCAGGGCCAACCTGTCCATTTATAGGAACCTTCGATCACGACTGTAGCGCTATAGTTGCTGATGACACCAAGTACCTTTGCGTTGAGGGACTCATGTTAGGAAACCCTGCGACACTACAGGCAGAACTCTCAATTGCGAACCCAAATGGTAGAACAACCTATTCCTCCAGCCCTATATTTTCTTTGGACTGGGCGCAATTCAAGGAGAACGAACAATCTTTCAAGGATTGCAACATCTCATGCTTGAACCCAATCGCGCCGGGAAGACCATTTGAAGAGGCAGCCTCAGTGTTGGGTTATAGCAGCCCTAATGATCTTTTGGGGGCTATTGCGCAGGAATTAGCTAAAATCGCAGTGGGGACAAGAAGCACGACAATCACAGCTGGAAAATGTAATTAACATCGTCATCCCGGCAATTCGTCATCCCCGTGAAAACGGGGATCCAGATTCTCGCGTTCGCGGGAATGACAACTTCGTCATCCTGAGCAAACCATTCGTCATCCTGAGCAAACCATTCGTCATCCTGAGCAAACCATTCGTCATCCTGAG
>Ga0155587_1115_pt2 | contig 11341 bp, 12 predicted proteins | sample RifCSPhighO2_12_FD_107244 | JGI IMG/M metagenome (GOLD analysis project Ga0155587, IMG submission 107244) | Deltaproteobacteria bacterium RIFCSPHIGHO2_12_FULL_43_9
TGCACATCACCAAATACCACCTTTGTTCCGAAACGCTCCGCCTGTTTCCTCATCTCATCCATCAAGTCCGGGCCCTGTATGCCTTTGGAAAATCCAGGGTAGTTTTCAACCTCGGTTGTTGTGCTCAGTTGCCCTCCCGGCAGCGAGCCTTCGATTAAAAGTGGGTCGAGGTCTGCCCGTCCGGTGTAAATGGCTGCGGTTAGTCCCCCCGAACCCGATCCTATTATGATTACGTTATAGATTGCTTCTGTCATTTATGCTCCAAAGCTCCTTAATAGATTTTGATTACCTGATGTCCTGTCCTTGGATTTAAAAGATCATATATGCCACTCAAATCCTGAGGCTCTCCAGTTGCGGAAAAGAGGGCTATTTCTTCATCTAACATTTTACTGTCAAAATCGGCAATCCTTGTAACAAAGGGGGAGGTTGCAAGATCCTGCGGGGAGATTTGAAGAAGGAATTTTACATTCTGGCCGATCTGTTGCGCGAAGAGTGTGGGAATGCGCATCATGCTAAGATTCGGAATCAGATTCAGTTTCTCGCCCAGCTTTAATGCGCCTTCTCCAAATATTTCCCAGACAAACTCACTGCATCCCAGGAAATCGGGATTCTGCCAATCGAATTCATAATCAAAATAAACCTTATTTGCAGGGTTAAACAGTATTGATTCAACCAATGTGCTCCTCGCCCGTATGGTTGCCTGTTGCGCGATGTTGAAGGCAGATATACCCGGACCTAAATCCAGATCATCTCTCAATCTCAGAATTGCCCCGTATGCGCCGTGACTTTGCCCAAACATCTCTGCAAAGGGGACCCTCCTGATTCCATTTGGGAATTGGTTGGTTTTAGGATAGGCATCATAGATCCATACCTCTTTCTCTCCAGTCTTATTCTCTTCAACAGAGATAATCCCGGCATGGGAGAAAAATATTGTTCCAGGATAGTAGTGTACCCTCTCCCTAAGAAGATCGGCGTTAATAAAGTCAACAAGGGAAAGGAGATATGGTGATGGGTGATCCGAATCCAGTCTGTTGAAGTATTTAATTTCAGGATCATTCAATGGATCGTCATCAAAATTCGCGCCTAATAAATCAATGGTTTTTAGTGGGTCTCTTAATTGCCTCATCTCTTCCGTCAGCAAGGAATCTTTTGTGTATGTTGCGAAGGTGTTTGAGAATGGATTCCCAAGTTCTGAATCAACACCTCTTAAAAACATCTCCTCGACAGTTAGGCGGGGAGAAGAGCCGGACAAGAAAAGCCTTTGCAGCGCCACTTCCGTTACATCCCAGTTGAAGATACCAGACGCGTCATTCCCAAACCGTGGGGGAATCGGGCCTAGCCCGACAGCGATGATAATATCAACCCCAAGCCTTACGGCGATATCACCTGTCTGGACCTCAAGCTTTTTAATTATCTGACCTGATTCATTCTTGGTAAAGAAAACGGTCTTCCTGTTATTCTCTCTCGGTGAGGGTTTAAGATGTTTTAGTACGGATTCGATTAATGCCCTTTCTTCTGTTGCCCTTGTTTCCTGGGAGCTTTTTGTCATGATGAAATCTAAATAGTCAGTAACTACAACAAAGAGTTTTAGGTCATTTACCTTTGATCTATTGAGCAGGTACTCGGTTAAATCCTTTGCCGGTTTCATTGTAGTGGTATTAATCCAGTAGGAGGTTGCCCGGTTGTTTCCTGAGAAGTCCGGAACCTCATCTGATCTGGTGACATAAACGCCAAGAAAATAGAGATGGGGTTCTTCTATCGGGGTTGGTAACTCAACATCTATGGTTCCTTTTGAAACAAAATCGAGAAGGGGGACCGAAGAGAGCTCCCTAACAAGCTTTATATCGTGACGGTCTATTTCATCGTCATCAAGAATACTCAAATTATTCGCTATTCTCGGATATAACGGAATCAGACGCGTTGATTTTACCTTGCTTGATTGCGGCAGCTTCTTCTCCCAGAGTATTATTCTGACCCGGAATCCTTCGTTTACCTCTTTCCTCTTTTCATCAAATTCCTTACGGATCAGTGGAGAAAATTTATCCGTTAGTTCCGATAGGCTGAGGTAATGATTTTTATTAATCTTGTTTGAATCAGCTGCTTCAAATAGCCAATTTGTCGGGGTTCCCATGTTTTCATGGATAGCGCTGGAGTCTTTATAATCATAAAAAAGAAGGTCGGTTTTTAGCCCCATCAGAGAGGCGGGAGAGGCATAAGGTGTGGATGCATACAAGAGTATTAATATGAATAAGAGCCTATGGAAATTTAGTACCGTTTTTCTAACCATGGTCCCAAACGGTACCTTTTTAGGTTTTATACTTCAAGAGCTCTATTTTATTAAGGTTTTCTTAAATGACGAGTGAGTATTACTACTATCTAATTTGATATCATGTTTTAGGAGGTAATCTTGATTTACTTCAGCAGGTTTTGTGATCTCGCTGTTTGCCACCACCCTCGCTTTACCAGATGGTGGGTTGATTACTATATAGGCGAGAAGTACAAGCAACCATACAATAAAGAGTCTCATCATATCCATATAAATAAGAATAACCGCTAAGCACTTATTATTCCCAATGAAAGATTGTTAAGAATTCGCGGGGACGGACCAAAAGGGGTCAGACCCCTTTTCCTCCGTCCCCGGATTGTCGTAGCGCCATCTGAGCAGTAAGAAGCCCCGATAAAATCCCATCCTCAAAGTTAAAATCTGGATCTGCATAGAGTTTTGGGAGGTCTTGTGGGTTTCTTATATCCTCCAGCGTAACGCCTGGGGAGATTCTTTGTGCAATTTTTAAAACCTTTTCTCTTTGATGTTGAATGAGTCCTCCCAGAATTAAATCTGTGTCTGTTCTCATGGAGTGAACAAATATCAGATATTTAACCAAAATGCATCATTGCAAAATATAGAAAAACAGGCCTATTATTAATAACAATTTTTCATAGTGTAATTGTCATATTTAAAAAAGTATTAAGGCAACGAGCATGGCAACATTATCCCAGTTCCTGGTCTCAGAAATCAAAAGAAATGGCATAAAACAGCTTTTTGGCATTCCAGGGGACTTCGTACTCGACCTCTTCGCTAGATTTGATGAATCAGGTGAGTTTGAGATCGTAAGGCTTTCTCATGAACCGGGGCTGGGGTTTGCCGCTCAGGCCAGCGCGCGTTGTACAAAAAATCTCGCAGTCTGCTGTGTTACTTATGGGGTTGGAGCCCTAAATACAATCAATCCAATTGCGTGTGCATACGCGGAAAAGGTTCCAGTGGTTCTTATTAGTGGCGGGCCCGGGAAAAAGGAGGGGGAATCCGGATTACTTCTTCATCACCAGGCAAAGAGCCTAAGGAGCCAGCTTCATATCTTCCAGGAGCTAACCGAGGTCTCTTTTATATTGGATAATCCAAACGAGGCCGCGCGAAACATCAGAAGAGCGTTCAATAGCGCAAAGGCTAGCCTTAGGCCGGTCTACCTAGAGGTCCCACGCGATATGGTCGACGTCAATATCTCCATTCCAGCCGATCTGGATAATGAAGTGATTAAAGATGACATCTTTCTGACTAAAGAGGCTGCAAAAGAGATAACAACGAAAATATTCAACTCAAAAAAACCAACATTAATGATTGGTGTTGAGGTGGAGCGACAAAATTTAACCAGCAAAGCAATAGAAATCGCCGAGCGATATAACCTCCCTGTTGTGACCTCATTTCTTGGTAGGGGTGGATTTCCAATAGATCATCCGAACTACCTTGGATGTTACTGCGGTTTTATAAGTCCCCAAGAGGTCAAAAGTGCTGTTGATGAGAGTGACTGCTTAATTATGTGTGGTGTTTTATTAACAGATACAAATATGGGGTACGATTTATTGAAGATTCCAGAGCAATTAAGAATACACTGCGTTAATAGAGCGGCTTCAATCAACAAACGTACATTTGAAAATGTAACCTTGGAGGGCCTGTTTAATGAAATGCTCCATGGAAATAGGGTTGAATCACTCAAGGGTGGGAAGGATTCCAGAATCCAAAAACGAACAACCTTTACACATGAAGATTTAATCAGGATTAAAAAACCGACAAAACCGGTGTTCCAAATCCCCTCATCTTCGAAACAGATAAAGGTCTCCCAGGTTGTTGATGGATTAAACTGGTTCTTAAACGAGGTTGAACAGTTGCCGGTAGTAGTCGATACAGGGGATGTACTCTTTGCCGGTTATGAACTTTACGCGAATGAGGTTTATGGAACACCATTTTACGCGACCATGGGTTTTGCCGTCCCTTCGGCAATCGGTATCCAGATATCCACGAAAAAGAGGCCATTGGTATTGGTTGGTGACGGCGCGTTTCAGATGACCGGCCATGAGATCTCATGGGCTCCATTTTATGAGTTAAACCCAATAATCGTCGTTTTCAATAACAGCGCCTGGGAGATGCTAAAGGGGTTCAAGGGTGATGCGCAATATAATGACATTGTTTCCTGGCCCTTTGAAACCTTGGCAAATGCATGGGGAGGAAAAGGATATAAGGTTACAAATGCGAATCATTTTATAGAATCCCTTCTTGACGCCCACAAACAAAAATACTTCACAATCCTTGATGTCGAACTTGAAAAGGGTGATATTACCAGAACGTTAAAAACATTTACTGATCAGATAATCAAAGGGCGTAAGTGATAAGACCAAAAAGAATTTTTTCCAATCTGGCGATAAGCCTCGATGGGAAAATATCACCCGCATTAAAAACAGCGGATCGTTTTCCGAGTGAAAATGACCGGAGAAGGATGGATGAGTTGAGATTTGAATCCGATGCGGTCATACTTGGAGCAAATACAATCCGTCAAGATCCATTTCCCGTAAAATTGAGATACCCTGATCTTGCGAAAAAGAAGAAACACCCGCTCAATGTCGTTCTCTCGCACAATCTCAACTTCCCATTAAGGTCTAGATTTTTTGAAAGCAATGAAACAAACAGACTTATATTTACAACCCCCTTGGCCCCGAAAGAAAAAATCGACGATTTCAAAAAAAGCTCTGAACTAATAATAATGAAAGATAAAATAATTACTCCGGAGTGCGTTGTGAAGGAGTTGGCGAAAAGAGGAGTTGAGTCCCTGCTAGTCGAGGGTGGGGGAGAAATCCTCTTTTCTTTTTTAAAATCAAAACTGATTGATGAAATGTTTGTTACACTCTGCCCCATAATCTTTGGTGGAAAAAACGCCCCGAGTCTTGTTGCTGGAGAAGGCTTTTCATTTAAAGATGCACCGAGGCTCGAATTATTAAAAATGGAAGAAAAAGTGGGGGAGCTCTTTTTGCACTATTCTGTTAACTATTAAGTGAGTCTGCGACAATTTCCGTGGAATCCTTCGGTTTTAATTAGCTATGTAGTCTGTTGGCTGGTTAACAGTGCTTTTTAAAGCTACGCTTGTTGATGCTGTTGTACTTAAGCACTGAAAAAGTAGCCAAACATAGGAAGGGAAACATTCCTTTTTATCTTAAAGTTATTCCATAAATGTAATCGGTCATTTCTTGATTACCAAGACTTTCATATATATTCTCTACTGTATCGACAGCAGCTTTGTCTTTATTTTCACGCAAGATAACGTTTTTTCTATTCTTTAATTTTTCAATTATACCTTCAATAATTTTAAATTCGACTTTATAAAGATGTTTATGAGCCTCGAGCGCTTCTATTTGAGCGACAACATATGCTTGTTCATTCCATCCAAACATTCCCCAGTCTGGTATATCTGCAAGTATTTTTTCTAGTTCAAGGTCAATTTGCAGATGTGCATTTTTAAACCTATTGCTGATTATATTGTACTCTTCACGTATTTTTTTGATCCCGTCTACTGTTTTTTCATCTATGTATCCCCAGTAATTATCCAAAATCTCGTTCGCAATAATTGAGGCGGGTAATGTAGCGATGGTAAGAAAACATCCAGCAGCTACTTCGGCCCCAGCAACACCTACAATTGCAGGTGAAATTCCGATAAATAGAGAAGCTACAACTGCCACGCCGATAGAGCCCTTATTCCATGCGCCATAGTATTTTTCTAATTTCTTTTGATCTTGAATCATGCTTTCAGTAGAATAATATAAAGAAGTTAGTATTTTTCTCGCCCCATCTAATTCTTTAATTTCATTATCTATTTTTATTACTAGAAAAGAATAATCATCTTCAGAAAATACTGGTTTCGATAGTAATGCCAGTGAAATTACAAATAAAACTAAAACTTTTTTCATAATCAACTCCATCAAAAGTAAAAACTATTTTCCGTCTATAGTGTTTTATAGCTAAATGTAGGGTCTGTGCTCAGCTACAAAACCAATGCCACACTTGCTTAGTTTATGCAAACAAAATGCCAATTATTTCTTAAAAAAAGTGTGTAATTTTAGGTAGTTATAAAGATCTTCCAGGCTGAAACTGACGCTAAATGTCTCCTCGAAAGCCAATCAGCGTCTTACAAATCCCTAGGATTTGAACTGAAGGGTGGTCAGGAAGGCTAGGGAAAACGTCATTGGCTACCCTGCTCATTTTGAAAGCCAGGGGTTTTGCATTATGTGGAAAAAGGGATGAATTATTCGACTAAAAGTTTCAACGAAGAGAATTTAGTAAAGGCTTGAAAATCCTGATCTCTGGTTATAAGCGGGCATTCATTATCAATGCATATTTGAGCAATTAGTGAGTCTGCAAGCCTTGCTCTGTAATTTGAATCTATAAGTGTAGCCCTTAAACTCCCGGTCCTTTCCCAGAAACCGGGTGTTATCTGCAGTAGAGGCAAATCTAAAAATATTTGTGAAATAGATTTCGGTAGTCTTGGATCGCTCAATATTTCTGTGAGAACAACGGGGGGTAAGACAGCCTGCTCCTGCTCAAGAGCATAAACTGTTGCTTCCACATCTTTGCCAGATTGTCCATTACAAAATGCAATTATAGAACTGGAATCTAAGGCGATCATTTTTTATCTTTACGTAGTTCATTAAGGTCTATGGAGAATTTGTACTTCCCCCTTAATTGCAGCAGTTTCTTGTAGGCCAGGCTTGCGGCTACAAGCTGAAGCCCCTTTCGTACAGTAGCTGTTACCCCCTCTCCTGTGGACTGAAGTGCTTTTTTCAAAAGATTTTCTTCAATATGAATCGTGATTTTCTTTGCCGTACTCATAGGCAGATTATGCCATAATCAATGCCATAAAGCAATATGGTATTGATTAGCTTAGGCTTTCAGCCACTAATTCCGCAATATCCTTAGGTTTTAGTGAGGCTTCTTTATTGGTGTTTTTAATCCCATCTTCCATCATGATCATGCAGAATGGGCAGGATGAGGCGACAACGGAGGCGCCGGTTGCGGCAGCTTCTTCGACGCGATTTACGTTTATCCTTGTGCCTCTTGTCTCTTCGGCCCACATTCTTCCGCCACCGGCCCCGCAGCAGAAGCCCTGCTTTTTGTTTCTTGGCATCTCGATTACGTTTAGTCCCGGGATGGATTTTAATATTTCGCGTGGTTCTTCAAAAATCTGATTATATCGTCCAAGGTAACATGCATCGTGATAAGTGACATTTAAGTTTGCGCCCTGCTTGAGGGTCAGTTTTTTTTCTTTGATCAGGTCGTTAATAAGCAGGGAATGGTGAATCACTTCATAGTTTCCGCCGAAGTCGGGATATTCGTTCTTAAAGGTGTTGAAGCAGTGAGGGCAGGAGGTGATGATTTTTTTAACATTGTATTTTTTGAATATTTCGATATTTGATTTGATTAACATCTGTCCCAGATATTCATTCCCGAGGCGTCTTGCTGTCTCACCATTGCATTTCTCTTCCTTTCCTAGGACGGAGAAGGAGACTTTAGCTGTTTGTAGAATTTTTACGATTGCCTTCGCGATTTTTTGGTTTCTCTCATCAAAGGACGCTGCGCATCCGACAAAGTAAAGATAGTCAACATCCTTTTTCTCCGCCATCGTCGTGACACCAAGATTTTCCATCCACTTTCCTCTGTCGGTTGGTGGCAGGCCCCACGGATTTGAATAGGATTCCCAGTTGTTCATGCTCTTTTGAACCTCTGGCTCCATCTCCCCCTTCATGAGAACCAGGTTCCGTCGCATATCAATAATTTTATCGACGTGCTCGATATCAACCGGGCATGCCTCAACGCAGGCACCACAGGTTGTGCAATCCCAGATTACGTCCCTGCTTATTGCCCCACCGGTGAGAAGGGTTTGGTGTTCAACTCCTTTTCGTTTTTCTTCACCATAGGTTACAAGGTGGTGGCGCAGATCCATGATCAGTGTTCGTGGTTTTAGGGGTTTATCCGTATTTGCTGTCGGACAGAATTCATTGCATCTCCCACATTCCGTGCAGACATATGCATCGAAGTTGTCTTTCCAGGTCAGTTCTTCGACGGAACCAGCCCCATAACTTGTTACTTTTTCATCTTCAAGGTTGATCGGGTAAAGGGCTCCGCGGTTTTTTATTCGTTTAAAAAAGATATTTGGAATCGCTGTGACGATGTGAAGATGTTTAGAGTATGGAAGGTAGCAGAGGAAAAACAGGACAGTGAGTATGTGAACCCACCATGCGGTTTCCTTGACCGTTTCCAAGGAATCTTGCATGCCAAGCGAGGTTAAAAGAGCCCCTGTTAATTTTCCGAATGGCATTAACGTTGGCGCAGACTCCGGGTCGAGGTTGATCCATGCCCCCTCAAAAATGAGTTGGGCGGCCATGAGTAGCCCGATTAAGAAAAGGATGAAAAGGGCGTCGTAGGTCGCGTGTTTGTTTATAACGAGGCGCTTGGGTTTTACGATTAAGCGACGATATGCGGCCCAGATAACAGAGAAAAATACAAGAACACAAAATAAATCTATAAAGAAATATAGGATGTTATAGGTTGTTTCTCCCAGGAAACGAAAGCTGCCACCAAAAATTCCATGTACAATATGTTCCAGGGTTCCTATAGAGATTATGCAAAAGCCGTAAAAGATAAAGAAATGAAGGAGTCCAGGTTTGAAGTCACGGAACATCTTTGAGTGTGCAAAGACCTCGGATCCAACTGTTTTTAGCCGCCAGGGGATGTGGTCGGCTATCTTGCTGGGTTTTCCCAGCCGGGCAAATCCGATTAATTGTATGAACCTTCGTGTGAAGACTGTTACGGCGGTTAAGAATATAATTATGAAAATTGTATTATTAAGCGAGAGGGGGAACATTTAGCTCCTATCGTATTTTCTTCGCCTCTTCTATCAGGGCTGGAACTACTTCCATCAAATCACCGACTATTCCGTAGTGGGCCAGTCCAAAAATAGGTGCGTCAGGATCTTTATTGATTGCCACAATGCATTTTGATTTTTTCATGCCCGAGACATGCTGCATAGCGCCACTTATGCCGCAAGCAAGATAAAGATCTGGTGTTACGGTTTTCCCGGACTGGCCGACCTGCCTCTCCCTTTCGGTCCAACCGGCATCTACCACGGGGCGGGAGGCTGCGATATCTCCACCAAGAACCTTTGCGAGTTCTTTCATTACCGGCAGGTTTTCCGGTTTGCCGATCCCTCTTCCTACTGCGACCAGGATCTTCTCTTTTGAAATATCCGTAGTGCCCTTCATTACACTGACTACCTCTTTAACCTTTGTCCTGATGTCATTTGGCTGGAGTTCGGTCTTGTGTTCCGAGATGTTTGCCTCTTTGTCTGTTGGTGTTGCTGCAGCGAATGCCCCTCTTTCTATGGTGGCCATTAGGGGGGTGCTTTTTAAGACAATTTTTTGCTGAAGCTTTGTATTGTACACGGGGCGTGTCCATAAAATTTTTCCATCTTTCAGTTCAAAGGCAGAGCAGTTCGATGCAAGAGCGATATTTAATTTCGTTGCGATCTTTGGTGACAGATCCATTCCCTGATACGTATGGGCAAGAAGGATAATTTCCGGGTTTCGCGCTTTGATTAGTTCAAAAGCGACCTTTGCATAACCGTCGGGCGTATATTCCTTAAGTAATGGGTTTTCTACCTTTATGACTTCGTCTACCGGTAATTTAGAGAGCCTTTTAGCGAATTCTCCGACTGAATCACCTAAAATTGCGATAATAATCTTCCCAGGTTTGATTTCTGCGTATTTTTTTGCGGCATTTATTAATTCAGGTGTTGTTTCATTGATTGATCCAAAGCGTTGTTCGGCAAAAAGCAGGATGTCACCCATATTAAATCACCTTTTCCTTATCGTGTAGAATAGAGATCAGCTTTTTTGCCGCCTCTTTTGGATCCCCCTTGATCATCTCCGCCACTTTTGCACTCTCTGGAATAAAGAGATCAACGATATCCCTCTTGTTCCCAACTAACCCGACCTCGTCACTTTTCATTCCGATGTTGGTTGGTCCCCATTTTTCTAGTTTTTTTGTTTTGGCTTTCATTATTCCAGGCAGTGATGGATATCTCGGATTATTAATTCCTGATTGAATCGTTAAGATAGCGGGCAGTGGAAGTTCTAGAACCTCCTCCTTCCCGTTCTCTAACTCCCTATTTATGGTTAGAGATTTTTTATCGGAATTCAGAATCAATTTGGTAATATTGGTTGAATGAACATACCCCAAAAGCTCAGCAAGGCTTTGCCCGACTTGTGACTGAAGATTATCCTCGGCCTGGACACCGGTAAGAATCAGTTCCGGTTTAATATCCCTCATCACATTTTTTAAAACACGCGCGGTGACAAACGTGTCTGATCCGTCAAATGAAGGATCGTTGAGATGAATCCCCCAGTCACCCCCCATAGCAAAGCACTTTTTTATTGTCTGTGATGCCCGCTCCGGGCCCATCAGGATTATGATTACCTCGCTGCCGTCATTCAGTCCTTCTTTAATCTGAAGTGCAGCTTCGACCGCGAACTCATCGAATATATTCATTTTGTGGACTAAATCTTCTTCTAAAATTTTATGATTTTTGGAATCGAGCTTGAATCTCGATTCCATATCAGGGACTTCTTTGACACAAACCACAATCTTCATGTTTCCCTCTTCTCCAGCCTAATAGAGCGTTTCATAAATTTTGGTGGGTCATCCCGGCGGAAGCCGGGACCCATAAAACGCGTACTGGATTCCGGCTTTCGCCGGAATGACACAAGGGATTCATATACGCAAAATTTATGAAACACTCTACTAATATTTTATGACTCTTTTCTATACAGAAATAATAACACCATGGCAATCAAAAAATTGACGGAGTATATGACTTCACTTAATCGGTGAAGTGTGCCGAATTTTTTTGGTAAAGGAGCATCTGGAGCGACCGATTGACGTATTGAATTTAGTTCCGGGGTTATCCAGAAAGCGATATAAAGTAAAATACCGACCAGCGAAAGGAGCAGGAGGGTTCTAGCGGGGTTT
>Ga0155587_1006_pt1 | contig 11298 bp, 9 predicted proteins | sample RifCSPhighO2_12_FD_107244 | JGI IMG/M metagenome (GOLD analysis project Ga0155587, IMG submission 107244) | Deltaproteobacteria bacterium RIFCSPHIGHO2_12_FULL_43_9
AGCAAGTGTTGCACTTGTACGTCTTATCATGTGGGTTCCACTTACATGGGTGATACCAAGCTTTATTAAGGCCAGATTATACACCTTCCCAATGTTCTTTCTTACAAGTGGTTTTCCATGACGATGAAATACAAGATCAACACCAACAGCACGGTTTCTTTTAAGCTCCTTTAATTCCTGAATTAGAAACTCAGGGATGCTTAATACACGAACTTTTCCATTCTTTGGGCGATTTTTAAAACTTGGCTCCCAAGTTTTATGATCCCAAACAATAGTTTGTTCAATGATAGCTTCCCTACTTTCCAGATCGAGATTACACCATGTCAATCCACATGCTTCCCCAATACGAAGTCCAAAGCAAAATTGTGTTAATGCTAAGTAATAATATTGGGGCTCTCTTCCACTCTTTAACACTTCTAGAAACTCTCCTAACTCTTTTTGAGAAAGACTCTCTACGGGTCTTTCTGCCCTTCTTAAGATATCAGAGGCCTTGAAGTGCTCATTAAGAATTGGAATTTTAAAGAGTGGATTAAATCTCTTCTGATAAAATCCAAGAATCACTTTTAACACCATAAGCTCTTTTTCAAACGAACATCTCTGTTTATTTTTAGGAGCTTCTTTGACCCAGAATTTTACCAATCGATCCATTACTGTAGGAGTAATGCTTTCCACATTTAGATTATTTAGTAATTCAAAATGTGGAATTCTCGTATCATAGAATTGCTGTGAGCTATGTTCTATTTGCAGATAATGGAAAGACTTCCACTCTTTTACCAATGCATCAAATGTTATTTCGTTTGAAGTTTTCACTTCATTCTTATGAACATCTTTCCCTGTAGAAGATTTTTCAATGAGTCCACTTCTGAACGATTTGGCATCTTCAATGTTATGAAAAACACCTTGTTCCTTTTTAGACTTTCCATCCAGAGCTACTCTTCTTATAGCTCTGAATCTTCCAGTTTCTTTCCACTTATTTTCAACAAACATCAGCTCTTTATAGATTCCAGGGTTATTTCTCACTGTTACTTCTTTGCGCTTTTTCATCGACTGCCTCCTTTTTTGAGCCAGTCATTAATGCGCAACCGAGAGAAACGAACCAAACGCCCTACTTTTGCATAGGGAATTTTATCCTCAGCAACGAGCTTTTGAACGAGCCTAGTAGAACAGTTAAGTTCTCTAGCAACGTCCTTTACCGTCCATACCAAGTTGTCAAAGAACGTTTCATTACTTGTCATTGTGTCCTCCGAGAATCGGAGGGCATAATGCTCACCTCTTAATTTTGGAGCATTGCGCCCTTATAAGTTTTGGTCAAGTGAATTGGTCTCAGAAAGAAATGATTTGGCGGGAATTACCAGGTGTTCTTTTCATCTGATAATTATCTGGTAGACCAATAAGTTATTTAAATGGTGGGATTATTAATTACATAAAAATATATCTCCTTCTGGTTAATTAATTGTTTAGGAACAAAAATCAGTAAATGTGGGTATTAGTCACAACAACGGGAAATTTTTTATTCAAGTTAACCATTTGAGATCTTTGATTTTTTAAATACTTACAAAATAATATAGTTTGGACAGTGTGCCCAAGGGGGTGCCCAAGGTTAAAATCACTGTGTTTTAATTCATAAGTTTGAAAACAAAATTTCTGAAGTATTCATGGTGTAAAATAGTGTAGTAGTAATTTTTTTTAGTTGTTAAAGAAATTTTAAAACCCGTTGAATTTATTAATTGTTTTTAGAAAAGGAATAATTTTAAAGTGATAGATGGTCTATCGCTACTATATCACTTTAACTTTGCTCTAAAACGGACAATAATTCGACAAAAAATAGGTGGATTTTTGCCATCTTTTAAACATTTAAGTCTCTCAATATCTGTTATTTGAGGCATTTTTTCGATAACTATTTGAAATTACAAAATATAGTTATTTTCTGAGGGTCTGTATGTTTCTAAATATTTACCCTATCACCATTTACCCCGTGGTTACTTTTATTGATAATTATCCGAAATCATTAAATAAATTTATTTTCTGAGGGTGGATAGTCTCTCAAATTTTACCCTTCCCATATATGTTATTTGGTCGTTTTATCGCATATCTATCCGGAATTATTGATCATTCCAATTTTCTGAGGGTCGATAGTCGATAATTTATTACCCTCCCCATATCTGTTATTTGTGGCATTTTTTGTATAATCAGTTGATATTACTCATGAAAGCATTTTCCTGATGGTCGGGGTGTTTTTAAAAAAATATCCCTATCACCATTTACTCGGTGTTCGAATTTTTCTCTAATTCCCAGATATTGCTGAATTAAATTTTTTTCTGAGGGTAGTGGGTTCATACCTGAATTGTCTATATTTTTAGCGAATACAAACGCAAGGATTAAATAGCGGTTGTTTCAAATGCTATTATGCTAAACTTCGGAAAATCGATATAACTAGACATAGAGAAATCATTAGTCATGTTTACAATGCACCTTATACAATTTATGATTTTTCTAATCGCTTATGAGCAGTTAACATCTTTGTACGGAGTAACTCATGAAGAAATTTATCCTGCTTTTCACTCTTAGCTTACTTATAATTTCGGGTCATGCTTCTGCTGAAATAATCAAATTTAAGGCAAGAGTATCCTTTAATGAGTGTAGTCCAGGATGCGAAATTACAGGAGGTGAGCTTGAGAATGTTGAACTCGAATCTATAAACGGAAGATCAGCAACTTGGCTAAAAAAAATGAAATATAATGGAGAAGAATTAAATGCCTATGTTACTGTTACACCCGATAACTTTTTTGGTTACCATTTCCTAATTTGGGCAGATAATGGGAATCTCAGTAGAATGGAAGTCTTTGGAGATGTACTTGTTCATACTCCAACATTTTTAAATCATATAATATTTAGGGGAACAAAATTTGAAATTGGCGGAAAAATATTTCAGCCGACAATAGTCATTAACTCCACAGACTCTCAATAAATTCCTAGATTTTAACTGGCTTGATAGTTCGTTAAGCTGAGGATTCCAGTATCAAAATAGGAGATTTTTAGGGATCTCCTATTTTGATACATTAAGTCCGAGTCCTTTAACCTATATTTGAGCTATGAAACTAGCGGTTTAGAGGAGTTTGGTTAGTTAACCTTTCCATAATCGGCTTATTAACATACTCTAGCTTATATGTGCCGTTGAGATTCTTATTGTGTAAGCTAAGAAGCAAAATGTAGGATCTGGGTGATTTAGTATTGAGAATAAAACCCTCTAACATTTTTCTCTTCTCGTTTTCTAGATTAATATTCCCGCCCGTATAAAATTCAAATACTGCCATTACAGCGTCAAATAAAGCTGCGTCACGAACTTTTTGCTCTACGTCGGTGTTTTTGTAAAATGCTTCAATTGTTTTTTTTGCAACATTAAATGCTCTGTAGCTTCCAAGCCTTGTTCCGTATTGAAGATATCTCTCGGGATGGCTTTCAAGAAGTCTTTTTTCTAATTTAACTAAACTCTCAAGTGATGGCTCAGAAAAAGCATGGGAACTAAAATCTTTGTAATAGTCATAAAATATGTCATTAAAATTCTCGATAGTTTTTTCTTGGCGGTGGGCTTTCAAAGACGCTGTTAGTTCTTCCACAAGAATTTTCTCCACAATATATAAGGCTTCTCTTTGTGCTGCAACTTCAATCATTTTTTCGTTATCAAATGAAGTATAGAGTTTTTTTAAATTCTCTTTTTCGAAATTCACCCAATATTCATCGTCTTTAATTTGGAAAAGTGGTGGAGTCTTAAAAAATTGAAACACTTGTGATGGCTCCAACATTAATACTCTCCGTTTTAAGGCTGCGCTAATTTTGTCGGCAAAAAAATCAAGAACGATATTACCAAAATCCGTCCCCTTCCAATTATATTTTGAATATTCTTGTGGGAATTCCTCTAATTTACTACCACTAATAGACGTGCGCGCTAATTCACAGTGCTCTTGCAGGAGTTCTTTTAATTTTTGGCTCGAACCCTCCTCTAGCTCCTTCGTATATGCATCAAAAGGTAAAAGTGAGAAAATCGCAACCAAAACAAGAATTTTATACGTTCGTTTCATAACAGCTCCTAAAGGCAAATAAATAAACTTGGTAAAAAGTAATATTGCAAATCTGAGTGGGATTTGGTTTGTACTACTTCTATCCGTTTCGAGTCAATAGTGCAAAATTAATGCTTGGATATCAAAAGAAAAAGTTAGTATAAATAAGTAGATACGAATAAGCATAGTTTAAGAACATTACAAATTAGGGCACTTAATGACAATAAATGGCACACCTCTGATGCGGTATTTCCATTGTTGCTTGTGATTGTGCACAGATAAAACCTAATGATACCTGAACCATTTATTCTGGCCTATTTCCCAGTCTTTATGCAATAAGGCAAGAAAGTATACCTTACTGAGTTCAGGTTTTAACCCACACAGGTTAAAAAAATTTTTGAGCCCTCTCAGGAAAAATTTCTTTTTTTCATTTTTTTTGTTCTTTGTACTTGGTATGGGGGTGAGCAAGTTTGCGGGACATTTGCGGGACAGGATCGTCGTTGTTGGTGCGTTTTGGTTCGTTTCTGTGCGATTGGCACTAATGACTAACGGTTGATTATTAGTTGGTTATTGAGTAGTTTCAGTTGTTTGGGAAGTTGGGAGGGACAAGACCCTCCCTCTCCGCCAGATTAGGGGGACAGACGTCTTTGTGAATAGCTCCGTTGGAGCTGTTCACAAAGACGTCTGTCCCCCAAGCGATAGATTTGGAAAGGTGGCCGAGTGGTTGAAGGCGCACGCTTGGAAAGCGTGTTATGGGTTAAACCATACGAGGGTTCGAATCCCTCCCTTTCCGCCAAAATTTATAGGAAAGATATTTTGCATATTCATTTTAATAATAATTATTTTATTTCCGATATAACACCCGAAGATAAGGATGCTTATCTTGAACATTTAAAAGAAAAGCTGATTTATGATCAGACACTTGCTATTCCATATCCATATACGGAATCTTCGTTTAATGAATGGCTGGCGACACTTAAAAAACAAAAGGAATTAAATGGCAGAAGTATCTGCTGGGGCATAAAAAACAATGAAAACTATCTCATTGGCGGAATAGGATATAGCAATATTAATTACGATGGAGTTAAAAGCCACAGGTCAGAAATCGGTTATTGGTTGGCAAAAGATTGTTGGAATCAAGGCATAATGACTGCTGCTATAAAAAAATGTGTAGAAATTGGTTTTGAGGAGTTTGATTTAATCAGGATTACTGCACATATTTTTGCTTTTAATGTTGCCTCTCAACGAGTTCTTGAAAAAGCAGGATTTCAATTTGAAGGCTTCTTAAAAAAGCATTATCAGAAAGATGGTAAAATTTTTGATGGGAAATTATACGCTATTGTTAGATAAAAATATTATTTGCGCCAATAGCTCAACTGGACAGAGCATCAGTCTACGAAGCTGGGGGTTAGAGGTTCGAGCCCTCTTGGGGCCGAAGTTTTTATGAAGAAAATTTCCAGAAATTACTATCAACAAATTCTTGAAGAACTTTATAAAGCAGGTGTGGAATTTATTATTGGTGGCGGGGTTGCGGCGGCATTACATGGCGTAGAAAGATTTACCGTGGACATTGATCTCTCTTTGCATATGACAAAAAGTAATATAAAAAAATTTATCGAAGTTATGAAACAAACAGGTTTGAGGCCGAGGGTTCCCGTAAATCCCGAAGTGTTGTTAGACCCCGGTGAGCGAGCAAGAATTGTAGAAGAAAAAAATGCCGTAGTTTTTACTTTTATAGACCCAGATGATTTATTTATGCATGTGGATATTTTTTTAACTGAAAACCTTTCTTACGGTAGACTATTAAACGACACGGAGACTTTGAAAATAGGAGATTATAGCTTTAAAGTGTTGACCAAGGGAAAATTAGTGGAGCTAAAAAAGAGCATTAATCCTTTGAGAGACAAAGATTATGGTGACATTAAAAAACTAACTGAGTTAATTAATGCGGAAAAAAATAAAAAGTAATATGAAAGAAAAAAGTAAAGATCTTAAGGGCATTTTAACAAAATTCCCCGTTGAGGAATTTACGGGATACACAGAATTTGGAAAACTTAGTGCCGAACAAAAACTCCTATGGCTATCTCAGGCCAGGGATTTTTTTAAAAAGTATGGTGGCGCTTTGAAAAAACAAAAGAAGAGAAAGAAGGCAGCCTAAAATACATGCGCCCATAGCTCAACTGGATAGAGCATCAGCCTACGAAGCTGGGGGTTAGAGGTTCGAGCCCTCTTGGGCGCACCAAGTGTCAGGCTTCTGCTTTTTTCGACGCAATACTTAGATATAACCTATGTGTCCATTGTCGCAATCGTTCAACATACGAATATGCTGCGGGGATTACTATCAATGACAAGATTGTCGATGTAATTAGGCCACCGATAACTGCGATGGCCATGCTGGATCTCTCCCTGCTTGCCACGTTAAATCCCAGCGCGAGTGGGAGCATCCCGGCGATTAAGGCAAGGGATGTCATGACGATAGGTCTCAATCTTATTTTCCCTGCCTGGATAATGGCCTCTTTCAGATCAACACCCTTTTGGACAGAGGTATTTATATAATCGACAAACAGGATTGAGTTTTTCGTTGCCACACCTAATAACATAATGCAGCCGATCATTGAGAAAAGATCCAGTGTCGATCCTGTAATTGCAAGACTGTAAAATGCTCCGCAGATTGCGAGTGGAAGTACAAGTAGGATGGCAAATGGAATAATGAAAGATTCATAGAGGCTTGCAAGCACAAGATATATGAAAAGAATTGCTGTAATGCCCGCTATTAAGATGTTGCTTATAAGATCCCGGAAGCTTTCTGCCTGCCCTACAAATTCATAGCTGATACCTTCGGGTAGAGTTATCTCTTTTTTCTGGAACCTGGATTTTATATCCCGCATTACATGACCGAGTCCTTTTCCCTTTGGATCCAAATCGGCTGAGATTTGTATGTAGCGACTTCTATTTTGCCTCGAAATTGTTGTTGGGCCTAGTGTTTCGCTGGCCGTTGCGACATCAGAAAGCCGGATTAGTCGTTGATTAATATTAGGTATTAATATTGAGCTGAAACTATCCTTAATGTTTCTTTGATCTTCTTTGATGCGTACTCGAATACCGTATTCTTTTCCGTTTGTTCTGTATAATGCAGGAACAGCACCTTCAATTTGTGCCCTTAGCTCCTGCCCGATAATACTTGGGTTTACTCCATATTCGTCCCCTTTGTTTTTATCCATGGCAATTTTAAACTCGGGCGTTCCTTCTCGATAGCTCATATCGACATCTTTAAGGTCTTTATTTTCTTTTAATTTCAAAACAAGTTCATTGGCTACCTTTTTGAGTTCATCAATGTTATTGCCAATTATGTTGATATTGAATGCTTGATGACCACCCCTTCCTCCCCCGCCGGTTATCTTTGCCTTGGCAAACCCAAACGCAGTCAGATCTTTTCTGATTTGATTTTTCATCTCATGCGTGTCTGCTTTTCGTTGTGTGGAAGATACAAGCTCAACGGAAATCTCCCCCTCGTTAACCTCACCCGTCCTGCTGCCCACTGTTACGATGGTGCGGTGTACCTCTGGATGTGAGCGGATCTTTTTATCTATTTCGTTTGCTACCTGATTAGTCTTTTCCAGCGTGGTTCCAGAAGGTAGTTCCAATGAAACATCAAATTCTCCGGTATCTTGCGCTGGCATAAATGTTTTTGGAATTGTGTAAAGTGCTCCAAAGCTCAATACAAACACCAATAGTGCGGCGCCTAGGGTTACCAATGGTCTGTTCAAACTAAACCCCAGCGATTTGACGTATGCTTTTTGAAGCCATTCCTGGAATTTTTCAAATAGTGCGAGGATTTTTGAAATAAATAATCTAAATCTATTTTTTGGTTTCTCCTTCGGTTTCCCGGCGAAATATGCCGAGAGCATAGGGGCCATTGTTAATGCGTCTAAAAGGCTTATTAGCATCGCGAAGCAGACCGTGAGGCCAAATTCTTTAAAAAATTGTCCGACAATTCCTTCCATAAAGGCGATTGGACCAAAAACCGCCATAACGGTCAGTGTTGTGCTGACAACGGCGAGGGTAACCTCTTTGGTTCCGAAACTTGCCGCCTCCTTTGGTGGTTTTCCAAGTTCAATGTGCCTAAAAATATTTTCCCGAACGACAATGGCGTCATCGATTAGAAGTCCAACCGTGAGGCTGAGTGCCAGTAGGGTCATGATATTTACAGTAAATCCAGCCAGTGCCATTAGAATAAAGGCGCCGAGTAGTGAGTTTGGAAGGGCAAGCCCTGTAATAATGGTTGAACGGGCGTTGCCAAGAAATAGAAAGACGACAAGGATTGTGAGCAAAATTCCAAGGATAATTGATTCCTGAACATCAGAGACATTCTTCATTATAGGCTTGGCACCATCACGAACGATAGTGATGTCAAAATCCTTGAAGCGGGCTTTAAATGTATTATTTAACTTGTTAATCCTCTTTTTTACATTTTCGGCAACCTCAACGGTATTTGCTCCAGACCGCTTAAGAACCCTCAATGTTAAGGCGGGATTTCCGTTGACTAAGGTTCTGGAGCGTTCATCTTCCAGCGTTTCTACAACAGTTCCAACATCTTTTACCCTTGTTGGGACCTCATTTCCGTAGAAATTGACCAATGTATTTTCAATACTTTCAGTCGTATTGTATTCACCGATTGTCCTGACTATTGATTCCCGTTCTCCGGTGCTTGCTTTGCCAGCTGGAATATTTTTCCCTGAGTTTGCAAGCTGATTTACTACGGCTGATGCCGATAAGTTTTTTTCCTTTAATAATTTCCTGTCGAGTAAAACCCGTATCTCCTTTTTCCTTCCACCAAACAGGCTTACAGAGCCGACATCTTTTACCTGTTCTATGAATGGACGTATTTCCTGATCAGCAAGATCATACAGGTCGGTTCTGTTCAAGTCGGCAGTAATCGATAAAACGAGAATTGGCTGTTCTAATGGATCAAACGAGCGGACATAGGGATCATCACTTCCATCAGGAAGCCTGTTTCGTACAGTGAAAACCTTATCTTTTACCAACTGCTCAGCCTCTCTGCTGTTGGTATCCAGGGTGAATTCCGTTACAACGACACTAAATCCCTCGGAATTATCAGAGCTTATCTTTTGAATACCCGGAAGTGTGCTAAATGCGTCCTCAAGTGGTTTTGAGATGAGTGATTCAATCTCCTCGGGGCTTGCTCCTAGATAGTTCGTAGAAACAACAACTACTGGGAAATTTACATTTGGAAAGAGATCCACCCCAAGTTTAGACAGAGAGATTGTTCCAAGTACAATACTCAAAATAAACAAGCAACTTATAAATATGGGTCTTTTTATAGACAGATCCGGTAGGTTCATGATTCCTCACTCTGGAATTTTTTCGCCTCGGCATATAGTGCCAAAAACTGGTAAACTGCGCTTACTTTATTTATTTGAGCAGACAGATAATCCTGCTCAAACAAGGATACCTGATATGTAGTGCTCCTTCCCTGTTTGTGGCGTTCACGCTCGGTATCCAGTTTTATTTTTTGGACGCCCTCGAGATCAACCAATATTTTCAAACGCTCCCTGTTTTCAATGATCTTCTTTATTAAATCCTCTCTCTGAAACTCCTGCTCCTCCAGTTTTCGCTGATAAAGTTTTTCCGTTCCGATAATCTCTTTTAGATAACCTGATTTAACATCAGAGGCTGTTTTAAAATCGAGGGGTATTGTCAGGTTCAAGCCAAGTTTAATGACGGGATATTCTGTTCCAATTACATCACCAGTTGCGATTTGTAGGTTTTCATCCCTCGCCTTAAGTGCAGCGGAGCCATAAAATGAAAATGTTGGAAGTTGTTTGTCACGGGCTATCTCCAAATTGGCCCTTGATACCTCAACGTTGTGTCGGGCGGCCTCAACATCCAGCTTTGCACCCTTAAATTCAGGCAACGGTCTTGCCAGAATCTCATCTAAAGCGGGGAAAACAACAGTTTCTTTTGCAATTTTGTCAGACCTTCCCCTGAACTCATTAAACCCTCTTTCCGCAATTTCAAGATCGATAATTGCGGTTTTATAATCCAGCTCCCTTAATTTCAGCGCCGCTATTGCTTGAATCAGATCTGAATCTTCACTAAGCCGCTGCCTTACCCTTTTTTCCTGCCACTCTTTTAGTTTCCCGGCCCTGTCGAATGATTCCTGATGAATTTTTACAAGCTCTCTGGCGGCAACCAGTCTCCAGTAGGCTTTTTCCGCATGTACTAGAGCGACAATGGAATTGTATTTTTCACTGGTATATGTTGCCCGTGCCCCTTTTTCTATCGAAATCTCTTTAAGCCTTGATTGTTTTCCAAATAAATCCTGCCAGAGTGACTCTGAGAATTCCAACGCAATGAATGTAAAGAAAAATTTGTTATTCGGATCAAAAGTAGGGGGTGCTCCAAAAAGCTCGGTTCGTTGCAGATTATATGAAACCTTACCCAATAGACCAAACCTGGTGAGCATTGAAATTCCCGCCGCAAGCTCTTCGATTTTATTACGGGTTCCAAGATTGGCGAGCTGGAGCAAAAGGCTTCTATCATCAGTCCATGAAAATTCACTAAAAGCGGACGGAGAGAATAATAAGCTACCTTGAGCAAAACGCTCAACAGCCCCTTCAGACTTTTCTATAGCCGCCTGGTACTCCAGATTCCCATAGCGAACCTGTTCCAGATAGCCTTCAAGTGTTAATCCAGATGCATAACTATTTTTGCAAAATAGAGAAAAAATAATGAAAAATGTAACAAGATATCGAATGTACATGAATACATAAAAGATAATACAAGGCTAAATCAATTACCATTTTTAATTTGTGTATAAAAACATCAAATATTTTAAAATAATTCTGATTAATAAATGTTCATATTAAGCATTGTTTCTCCGCCGATTTATGATTAGAAGAAGATTCAGGGTTTAGTAATGAACATGCTTAATAGTGGAATAACGGTTTTTAAAAAAAGAATATATTTCAGTGATACTGATGTCACCGGCTTTGTCTACCATGCGAAATGGCTTGAGTGGATGGAGGCTGTCAGGTTGGAGATGTTGGAACAAAGGGGTATCTCGATCGATGACCTGCATAAAAATGGAATATTCATTGTTGTACGAGAGATTAATTGTAAATACCTGAGTCCGATAAAATTGAGCCAAACTGTTGAAACAAGGGCATGGATAGAGAATGTTGGCGGGCCTTCGCTTTTGATTAAATACGAGATATGG
>Ga0155587_1002_pt2 | contig 11065 bp, 6 predicted proteins | sample RifCSPhighO2_12_FD_107244 | JGI IMG/M metagenome (GOLD analysis project Ga0155587, IMG submission 107244) | Deltaproteobacteria bacterium RIFCSPHIGHO2_12_FULL_43_9
GCTGGAATATGCTCCCCCGATGTATGCCTTCTGTGAGGAAAAGTTTCCAAGTTCAAGCTCACGTTCAGCACCCCAGAAGCCACCGATATTTATCTGTTTTTCAAGCAGGTAAAACTCCCCCCCTATGGTATCCGTGGTTATGGAATCGATTGACCGGAAAATATTTAACGATCTGCCACCAAATATTTTAAAAAGATCAGGCATCGGGGCATAAGAGGCATCCATCAGATAAAGATAAAATTGCGTATCCCCCTCTGCCACGTCCTCGAAAAATCCAAGATTTCCATTAATCTGCAGAGACTGGTCATCGGTGGCATAGGAGGCCGAAAGATATTCATATAATGGGAGCTTCATCTGCAGATCATCACCATTTTTTACCGACCCATAATTCTCAGATTCAAACCGGAGTAATCCCGCCACGGCGCTTACTGGATTCAACAGGAATAAAAGACTCAGAATAAAGAAAACTATATTCGGTATTTTTTTATCTCCCTTTTTCATTTGTTGCTTCTTTAACCCGATCATAACGTTTTAGTTTATGACATGCAGTAATACAACTACCACCGGTTTGTGTTGGGTGAAACACCAGTGGTAACTGCAATACATTGTATGGAATCCACGAACGAACCAATTTGGAACCGGGTGTGGAGTGTGCATTGTGACAAGTCTCACAACCCAATCCCTTTTTATGTTTCTGAATATGGAGATAATGCAGGTTCACCGCGCCATTCCTGAAATTTGTCTGACTACCCACTTTTGGAAGTAAAGCCAGGTCTGTTGTGTGACATTTGAAACAAAGCGCATACCTTTCCTTACTAAACTTCCCGTACATCTGGCTTGAGTAATCGGCCGATAGCAATCTTTCCCGGTTTGACCCATGGGGTTCATGACACTCCGGACATCTTTTTTTCAAAACAGGGTCATGTATTGTAACAAGCTGTTTGTTAGATAATGCAGGCTTTTCAATCTTATCTCCATGGCACGCAATACATATCCCGCCATCAGCAGTTTTCAAAAGGTGTTTGTTGTCAGAAAAATGGGTCAGGTGACAATTGTTACACCCGTTACCTAGAGCCATAGCTCCATGTTTAAACTTAAAGCTGTTGATCTTTTCCCCCATCGTCGCATGGCACGTAAGACAGAAAGCAGGATCAGAAGGGTCCTGATTCAAAAGGTTTTTGAATTGCGCGTGATGCGGGTTATGGCAGGAAACACACGATCCTGCCTGTATGGCGGGGTGGGGATATCTGGCTGTCGGTGAAAACCCACCCACCGTGTCGTGACACAATAAACATGTAGCGTTTATTTCCGCGCTGTCAGCGCGACGTAGTTTAGGGTGGTCAGAGGGAATTGTTTTATTCTCACCTATCTCTGTGGCATAGGCGCTTGGTTCCCATTTTTTCCCGACAATATGACAAACGTGGCAGCCATCCGCTTTAATCGGACCATGAACAACCACACCCTTTCCGATGCCTGAATGGCATTTTGAGGTAAGACAGGTGACATTGCCCCGCCTCTCGGAAAAGGGTGCCCTATCCTTGCTCTCATCATTAATAGAGACCTCATCTGTAGCCGGTGGAGGTGGGGTCTGAACAGGTGAAGAATCACTACCTTTTGGTTTTGGTATGAAAAATTGCGACGACTCTGCATTTTGAGTGGTAGCTATAAATAAAACCAAAAATAGTAATACTTTGGTCATATGAGGAAAATTTCCCCGTTCACATGTATTGTATTTCTACTGTGGAATCGCAGGAATTGCAAAGGTTTGGATCATTTTTTAGCGCAATTTGCATGCGCAATTTTTAATCACTCTTTTTTGTCATTCCGGCGAAAGCCGGAATCTATAAAATTCGCGCTAGATCCCGACTTTCGTCGGGATGACAACTATGTGCAAAATTTATGAAACGCTCTACTACTTTTTGCATTTATAAATAATGGCCGGGGGGATATTTCTCCAGATGATTGGAGAAACCTCTACGCTGGAGAAGGTTTTATCAAGCAAGCTTCGGAGGTTTCTGCCGCTTGGAAGGATTGTCCCATGAATGTAAGCAAACGTTAGGAAGGTGCCACCTGGGATCAGAATTTTATGTATTAACCTTAAAAAATGCTCCTGTAGCTGATCGGAAAATGACGCCCAGGGGAGGCTTGATACAATTGTCTCTATCTTATCAATATTCAGTTTTTTTAAAATCGGAGAGAGCTGCTCAATAGAGTCATGAAAGATTGTAAGGTTTTTGTATTTCGATCTGAAAATCTCGTAGAACTCTTTGTTTCTCTCTACCGCGAAGAAACGGGAATCCGGCTTTAATCGCTTAAGTATAAACGGCGTTATCGCGCCGGTTCCAGGTCCAAACTCGGCAACAATTTTTACCCTCTCCGGCTCAATCAGCTCCCCCATCTTTCTACCCAGGGTTCTGGAGCTTGGCGTAATAGCCCCTGTGGAGAGCGGGTTTCTAAAAAAGTGCTTCAGGAACGCGCGAATACCTTTCTGTGGCATGGATCCCTCGTCTTATCGCAATATAACGTTATATCGGCAATCTCGGCGGGAAATTATAGTTGACGTCATTCCCGCACCCCGTTTTCACGGGGATGACAAAGCCGTCATTGCGAGCGAAGCGAAGCAATCTCGAGATCCTTCGGCTTCGCCTCAGGATGACGGTTACGTCATTGCGAGGAGGGCTGCTTGGGATCCTTCACTGCGTTCAGGACAGGCTCCGCAATCTCGCGTTGGGATCCCTCGCTTCGCTCGGGATTACGTAGGCTTCGCTCGGGATTACGTTAAAACGCGGGATTACCGATACAGTATGGGCAAAACTCAGTGACGGGTGTTGCGACACCTGGTGATGTCAGGTGAGCGGCAATCCTAGCAATAACCAAAACATCGGTTATCGATAAACCTGGGGTTCCATCAATATCACCATTAGCAACCTGTGAGGCACTCCAGCCTCCAAAACCCGCGATGTATTCCGCAACGATTAACGCGTCGAGAATGGTTACTCTCATATCCCCATCCACATCCCCCGCGAGACCCTGCGTATGTTCATATAACCTGAAACTCTCTGTAAAAAGATTGCCGTTTGCTCCCACAACAATATCTAGATCACCATCACTGTCCCAATCTACAAAGTCAGAATCCTGAACACCAACCTCTATCTGCCTATAGGAAGGCATCCAATCATAGGTTTTATCATCCCAGATAATTTCACCCGTTGCGGGATCAACCCCTTCATTTTTTAAGGCAAGATAATGAATGCCATCCAGGGCGAGCAGATCCGGCCTCCCATCACGATCAACATCCCCTATCTCGAAGCTTCTAAAAAGTCCCTCCCCCCGCTGACGACTATTATTCAGGGGTATCGCGCGAAATCCATTGCCTTCATTTATCAGGTAGTAATCGTTATGAGAGACAACATCGGGATCACCATCGCTGTCCAGATCAGCCACCTCCAGATCGTGAAACGCGTATATATCCCGACTGAACCAGCTGGAAGATCGGTTTGTGAACCTGCCCGATCCATCGTTAAGATACATCTGTAAAGAAAAAATACCCGCCGTACCGGAGACCTCCCAGCTACCAGCAATTATATCGAGGTCACCATCAAGATCAAAATCAGCAAGTTGTGCTGCTGTAGCCGTAGTTAATTCCTGGGGGAGCTGGTTGGAAATTTCTGTGAAATTCCCTCTCCCATCATTTCTGAAGAGACGATTCTGGGTCTCCCATGCTGTTGCAATGAATAAATCGAGGTCCTGATCACCATCGATATCACCAAAAGCCCCATCGTAACCAAGTGTGCTCCCTGACACCAAGGGGCGCCTGTTAAAATAACCAGGGTTTGAAGCCCCTTCGTTTGTCCAGAGGAAAAGTTCATCGCCACCTGGCGTGATGGATATGGCAATCCCCAGAAAATCTACGTACCCATCCCCTGTAAAATCTGCTGGAATAAGCTTGAAATTAAACGCCGGATTTTGATTCTGAAATCTATATGTTTCGTCCCTGAATGTTCCATGCCCGTCATTAACAAATATATTATTTTGCATCGGAGTAAGAACCCCTCCGGTAAAATTGCCTATATTCGCAACCGCGATATCGCGATCCCCGTCATTATCGATATCAACACCTTCCACTGAATAGGAGGCGATCTGTGGATGGGTTGGGTCGGATACATCTTCATACCACCTCGGTCCTTTTCTAACTAACATCGAATCTATCGACCATGCTGAAGATGGCGATGTCCTGGCCCTGAGTTCAATATAATACAACCCATCCGGCAGTGAAGAGATGTTCCAGTTGTAATTTACCGTCCTGACACCACCGAAGCTTCCAAGTGTTGTGGAGCTCGTGCTGCCGACAGGCCTGTAGCGAAGCTCGACCTGGTGAATAGCAAGGCCACCAGGATTCCTAACCACCCCCTCTATTGTTACATTCTCCTGAACCTTCGATGAAAAGAGGCCGGGAGACAGAATCCTGACCTCTAATAATGGATCAAGGAGCACCGCTCTATAGGCATCCAGATCTCCATATCCCTTTTCATCAACTATTCCACTCTGGCCACCTCTTTGAAGCGCGGCAACCCTCAATGCCTGACGTATCTGTTCCCCGGTCAGGTTTGGATTTAATGATTTAATCAGGTTCGCGGCCCCCGATGTGAATGCCGCACTAATCGATGTCCCTGCTACACGCCAATATAGAGGATCTGTCAGGGTAAGTAAGGAATACCAGTACGGTGGTCGATAAAGGGTCTGTGACATAGGAACCGGAACAACAAATTCCGGGGCAAATCTTGTCATAGTGTAAGCAAGTGGGGCAATCGGAAACCCACCACCCGGAGCAAAGATATCGATTCCAAAGGCAACATTGCTAAAAGTGGAGCTATCAAGCGTTGGTGTTGTAGAGCCAACGGAGATTACCTCCCTGATGTTAGCCGGGGAATAGAATCTCGCCTCCTCGCCATAATTATTACCGGCAACACCCACCACAGCGATACCAAATGCCGCTGCCAGTTCGGCGTACGACTGAAGGGAAGGGCTATAGATCGAGCCTGAGAAAGAGAGATTAATAATATCCGCCCCCATACCGATCGCGTATGCCATTCCAGCGTCAATATTTGCCGTTAACCCATACCCACTCTCATTGAGAACAACAACATTCATAAATTTTCCAAGGAGACTGGCACCTGCAATCCCAGCCCCATTATTGCTGTCAGCACCGATCAAGCCTGCCATGATTGTCCCATGGCCATTATAATCCTCCCACGTCCCGGTCGTGTGCCAACCACCCCCACCCACGAAATCCCATCCCTGAAAATCGTCGACAAAACCGTTGCTATCATCATCAATACCGTTCCATGGATCACCCGGATTCCTCCACATCCGGTTTCTAAGATCCGGGTGATTCGCGTCAAACCCGGTATCGAGAATTGCCGTAATTAAATTCGTATCACCCGTGGTTCTATCCCACGCCTCCGGAAAACGCGCGTTATCCCACGCCCACGCGTCACGCAGTGTCGTAATGAAATCCCTTAATGCTGGATTAAAATATGTATCGTTCGGGTTATACGCGGTTTTAAAGAGGCGGTTTTGTTCAACAGTGGGCTTCCTTGATCTGACGGACTCTCCGCTAAGTTTTTTAAGCGCGTTATTGAGATGATCCAATGAGACAAAGGAGATCTTATGCCACTGAATGGCATTTTCAATCTTACCAAAAAGGTAATCTACATCCTCGTTAAAATATTCGGGGAATAATCTCTCTCTTAATCCCTCTGAAACGTATCTCTGGATTAAATTCTTTGTTTCATAGATTAATTCCGCTGGAACTTTACTATCATAGCCGAAGTTCCTCGCGAAACTAAGCAACCTGTTTTTTTGAAAACCAATCTCCTCATCAAAGGAAGCACTTGCGGCAAATCGATGTCTGGCCGCCCAATCGAGCGCCCTGATCAAAAATTTAATCTGCATGGCTGGATGAACCAATGGAACAATGGATATAACCCCATCCAACGATCCTGTTACAGAGCTGTCATCTGACCGCACCAATAGCGCAGGTGGGGTTTGGGTGGAGAATAGCTCGGAATCTAAAAGGGGTATCTCAGGAGGAGTCGAAGGAAGTACAAGCTGCCCCTTCGTAATCCTTCCCCTCTCCCATTCAAGCCTATCTATAATATCGACGATCCCATCCCCATTAATGTCATCCTTGCTTGGGGATGGCATTGCATTGGCTGAGTCTGTGATTATGAATAAGAGAGGGAGGGCAAAGAGAGAACCGAAATTTTTCCTTTTCATGGCACACACTACCTTGTTTATTGTAAAACCTGCTTTTTCCTAATCCAAGAATGGTGCCAATGAGGTTATTCGCTTGATATCATTATGTTTATATAGATTGATCTACAGCTTTCATCATAACCCAATTACTTGTTCACTTGTGTGATTTTAAAATTTATCTTTTTGATATTACTCGGGAATATGCTACTTTTGTAAAAACAGAAGTCACTACTCTGTAAATCTTCCAATTTTTATAAGGTTTTGAGATGAAAATATGGAAAACAGAGCCACACTGGCTCATTCGAATTGATAAGGGAGAGGAGATCATCACCTCATTGGAAAAATTTGCCAAAGATGAATCGATCAAGGCTGGGTCGATCAGGGGTATAGGAGGGGTTGGCCCGGTTACATTGGCCTTTTATGACATAAAAAAGATGGACTACAAAACAAAAATATTCAAAGGGGAATATGAACTACTCTCGCTGTCAGGAAATGTCTCAATCTTAAATCAAAAGCCTCATATCCATCTTCATGCCATTCTGGGTGATGAGAAATTCCAGACATTTGGAGGGCATGTAGTGAAAATGACCGTCGCCCTGACGGCTGAAATTATTGCTATACCAGATACGTATCAAATGGACCGGATAATAAATAAGGAATTAGGTCTGAACCTCTGGGGTGGTTGTAAGATCTGTGAAGTCTAGGCCCTATTTCTTAGCTCCCCGTACCCCCTCAAACTTTTGGAATTTATAGGGCCTCAACGTTTTTCCATTGGTAACGAGAAGCTCTCCAGCGCTAAAGAAAAGCTCATGCCCTAGCACATTGACGACACCCCCATCCATCGAAAGTTCAGCGGTAATCGCACCTGAGGTCTCCCCCGTAACGGTAACTCCCTTCCCAACCGCGGTAAGGAGTTGGGGGATTAATTCGACATAGCCCGAGGTTTCATTGTCGACAAGAATTTTCAATGGAACCCTGGACAAGGCGCGCAATTCAGGTCTGAGAGAGAGGGTCTGCTCAAAGCTAGACCTCCCACCTAGTTTCTTACTCGCAACCAATCTAAATTCGTCCCCATGGAACAAAGCGACATAACGAACATCGTTCGCGATAGAAGAATCCACATAGGGTTTATACTCCACGAGGTCCACACTCTGGGTATCAACCTTTCTTATCAATTGCGCTACTATATACATAACCGAGGATAGATCGGCTGCCTTCACACCCTTCAAATCCAATACAATGTTCTTCACGTCATCACTCTTTATCTCAAATTGGAATCTCTTCATCTCCCTGGTGATATTCGACTCCCAAATTGACCTCCTGTCTTTGTTTAGAAGATGTCTTACAGATATTGTCGCGATCCCATTTTCGGTTTTAACTGTAAATGGCTCGTCTGACAGCAAGTTATGCATGTTGATAAGACGCAGGGATTTGTCACCCAGTTCCTGTTTCGGAAGCGGCATCTGCCGGATAACCAATCCAATCTCCCCATTGTAAAAATTATTGGTAAGCCTTAAAATTTCCTCCCTGAACATTTTTTTGAAGCTGGCTATTAAATCCTCATCGGAGAGGTTGGGGTTCCGGTTTACTATGGGACATAGTGCGTGGGGCGCGTTGTGGAGTGCTTTTATTCCCTCCATCTTACTTATTTCCTCAATATAATAACAATACGTAATTTTAAAGAGCTGTGACAACCGTGGTTCCAAATTACCATCATCATCTATTGCAAGCACAGGAATGTTCAACAGTGATTCCGCGCGCTCACGTAAGTCAGAACGCTGCCAATAATCGGTTACAATATCGTTAACGGCTTTAGTATCGTCATCAATTTGCTCGCCAAAAACATTTGGCATCGCAACGACGAGCAGAAACAATGCTACTAGTAACGCGCAATATTTCCTGTTTAATGCATTCATACTACTTGCTCTCCTTATCCGGAACGAATGATTTGTTTTCTTTACTCTCATAAACATAAACATATCCAACCATAAGCTTTCCATCCTTAACGACAAACATTACGGGTTTAACAACCTTCAATGGATCAATCTCTTCGATGATCCTGCCAAAAATACCTTTAGGCGGTTCCACAAGATGTGACATCAAGGCTGAAGGCCTGGCTTCTATGCTCAAAGTATCCCCCTGCTTTGATTCACTGCTGGTAACATAAAGCACCCTGTGGCGGGGTATGAGGTGTCTCGGTTTTTCCAGTTGAAAAACATACGGGCGTCCATCAAGGGGCAAAAAGGCCGGATCCCCGCCTGGTGATAAATGTGTTTCTATTATTTTCACAATGCCATCCCTTACCATGCCGTCTGGCAGAAGTGGAGAGGTTCCCCACACTTCGGGTTCTCCATCAACGCCGCGCGGAACTACAGGGGTGAGTCTTCCATTGGGGGTAATCTGTGAAACAACAGGAATCCCATATTGAATATCAGCATTTTTAATAATATTTCCTACGTTTACCTTTTTACCCCCAACCAGTGTTACGCGGTCACTGCCACCCTGGCGTGGACCACCACCAGGTAACATATATAAATATTCCTGCCCTAGTTCTGGGGCCATGCCATTGAGTATCAAATTCATTATATCAATATCGAGCTCCACCAGGGCATCAAGACCATAATCGCGCATTGTAGAGAGGGCATCCCTGTCACGCGCCGATTTTGGCACCGGTTTATCAAAGAGCTCCCTCTTATGAAATCTCAGACGACCAATTCTGTTTCTGGCATACGCCCTTAGATTTTCAGGAATGTTCATTAGGGCAGTTTTAACCGCCTCGTCACTGGAATTCACAAGACGCCAGGAGAGATCTTTGATAAATTGTTTGTAATAAGCCCCAAACAATAATCGCTGATACATAGAATCATACTTTTCATATAGATCCCTTCTTTTTTGATCACTCTCAAGATTCCTGAACATATTTATTAATGCCTCTTCTCCCTCTGAAGTCATTATGCTGAGGGTAAAATGGTCGAACTGCGGTAGGTCGCCAATTTCTTTTTCGGCCAGATCTACAATCTGCTCGGTATAAAATCTCATCTCTCCATCCGAGAAGGTATGAGGTTTGTTGGTCTGATCAGGTGCTCTGGCGAGTCTTGATACCTCCTTTGAGTTATCAGCCGAGAACATTCTGAATCCGGTTACCAAACCTGCCCCCTCCGGGCTCGCCAAATACCGGTTTATCTCCTCGATGGTCCCATGCTGTTGTATCAATTGAGCCGATAATTGCTGCAATTGTTCTGCGTCACATCTGCTAAATGAAACGGCGCCACTTAACTTCACTGTTTCTGGCGTAATAATCTCCGGATATTTAGGCGTTATTCCTATGAATGGCACACCCAAAAGCTGGGGATCAAACTGAAATGGAATACACCACGACTGAAGGCGTAATATGTCTCTCGCCTTGCCTGAAAGTACATTATTCACTTTTTCTGTCAGTCGTCTCCATACTATATCACCAAGCTTATCAAAACTCTGGCGAATCCCTTCCCTATCTGCTTCGCTTAGATTTTGTAATCGCTGGCACTTAATATCACACACCACGTTGCCACTCTCGACAATCTCTATTACTGAATCAGCAGCATACCCTCCATCCCGGAATGGTAATCCAATAGTCACATCCGAAATTCCATAATTCAGCAAACGCACATCCTCACTTGAAGAAAGATGCAGGGCCACTTCAGCAAATTTCTTTTGTTTCAAGTCGGGTGCCGACCCAGAGGGTGTATAGAGAGGTATATTCAAACCATCGATTACAATAAGTGGATTCACAAAGGAAAGCCTCTGTTGATCTATCCGTACCTCTCTTGGCAGATCGGTTTTGTTACCATCAAGATCGGACATTACCCAATGAGGGAACCTGGCCTCCCAGGTAATGTTATCCATGTTTATAATGAGCTCCTCACGTTCCAGTACGGGATTTTCAATACTTACAGATATGTAATAACCCGGCTTGGAGTCGGAATGCCTCTCACCCAGAGCCTCAACAAGCTTCACGGTAATACCGCTGAAAGACCCTTTAATATCAGGAAAGTAATTCAAGGCCTTTTTTAACTCGTCTTCGAGAATCGGAATAAATTCCTGAATTAAAGAATTGATAATCACATGATCAGGAAAGTTCGTGTAAAGGCATATTCCCTGGTCGTATTGGACACCCTGTGAAAGCGTAGCAAGGGTTGAGTCATCAAGCGCCCTTTCCGGAGCCGTCTGAACTGCTTTACTTAAAACAATCCGCATCACATCCTCGAGCATTTTATTGTAAACAGGATTATCCATATTTATTTGCACTCCATGAGGGGTGGAGGCGCCTCCATTCTTTGCTTTGCTCTTCGCCTTCTTCGGATTTTCAGCATGAATATTCGAAATGCTTAATGCAGAGAAGAGCAAGGGGATCAATACTATTAAGGTTATCCTTCTCATTCTGCGCCCTCTCCAATTGCCCCAGTCAGCCTACGGTCAATGACACCTGAAAGGATGGCGTCCAACTGCCCCAATAAAAAGAAATTAAGCAGCGGCTTATATATATCAACCTCTCCAGACTGATTTATATATGTCAGCATGACGCCTTTTTCGGTTGGTGTTAGTCTTGCGGCGAGAGATACGTCAACCAGATCACCGTAAATCAACGATCCTGATGTTACCTCACTCATATATCCACGGATTGTCACATCAATGCTTTTGGAATCATCAGAATTGGTTACGGATATATGCGGAGCACTCATTACCCGAACAACACTATGATCACCAATTGTAAAATCTGTTGGAACCAGCCTGTAGGGGGAGAGCTCCGTAAATAGCGCCCTAATCA
>Ga0155587_1005_pt1 | contig 11012 bp, 11 predicted proteins | sample RifCSPhighO2_12_FD_107244 | JGI IMG/M metagenome (GOLD analysis project Ga0155587, IMG submission 107244) | Deltaproteobacteria bacterium RIFCSPHIGHO2_12_FULL_43_9
TTTGGAGTAAAGGCAATCATACAACCAATCCCCTCTATTTGATTGATTGAGCCCTTTTTTAATCTTTTATTTAACCCCTGCAGACCACTCTTGGCATATTTTTCAATTGTTGCGATTTTTCCATTTTTTCCGAAGAAGTTTTCGGTTAAAAGGCGCTCAATTATTCTTCTCCCTACCATCAGGGAAATCGTTGATCCCCCGAATGTTCCCGCAATCAGGTTTGGCCTGGGCGCGTATTCCCTGCTCCAGAGTGTCGCGCAATTTTGAAACATCTTTCCGCACGTGACTACATCAACATATTTTTCCAGACCCATTTTTTGATAGGCAAAGAGCTCCCCCAATCTCCCACAGGTTTGAATCTCATCTATCCAGATTGCTATACCCTCGTTCTTGCAGATATCCATAAGTGGTATAAAAAATTCTCTTGGCGCGAAATTAAAACCCCCCTCTCCCTGGGCCAATTCGAAAATAAACCCCGCTATCTCTTTTTTATTTTTAAGGAGTAGTGATTTTAATTCATTGACACTCTTTTTTATAGATTCTTCCCCCTCTTTAGGAGAGTAAAAAGGGATGTGATACGCGATGCCGAAAACCGGCAAACCCTCTCGCATTGTAGGATTATCCGTAATCTCCGTTAAACCAGAATTCCTGCCGTGAAAGGCATCCTTAAAGCCTATGATTTTGTTTGCCGGGCTTTTTTTTTGCCTGATAATTTTTAACGCGTTGTCATTTGCGTCAGATCCCGTCAGTGCCGGCCATCCTTGAAATAAATCTGATCTGGAGTTTTTGATTAATATTTCCAGGAACCTGCCGTAATCTTCAAGCTGCTGCAGTGTTCCCTGCATAAGAACATCCTTGGCTGCCGCGTCTAGCGCGGTTCGAAGCAGATCTAAATCATTGTGACCAAAGAAGTAAGTCCCAATATTTGTTGCGAAATCAATTTTAATGCCCCCATCCGCCATCTCCTGATAGATTCCAAACCCCATTCCCGAGCCAATGGCTGGATGAAAAAGGGCTCTCCCCCGTATTCCCTCTACCCACCCTGAAAGTCTCTTTAACTCCCCCGGGTTTCCCTTTTTAATGCCATTTATCGATTTTCCAAGCCCCTCAATGGCCTCCGCTATTAAGGCTTTTCCTTTAAGAAATTTAGGGTCTTGGGAGAGGCTTTGCTGTAAGGTTTTCATCGATATTTTAGGGTATCGCACGTATTAGCGCGAAACAAGAGGCCTGCCATCCCCAGCGCCCATAGTAGCTCGCCTCGGAGAGATGCCCAACGCCTCTTTGCGGCTGGGCATGACGAGATAATATACTCTCGACAAGGCGTATTAACCGTAATAGATAGAAATTATGAATAAATTATTGTTTATTAGTATACCAATCCTGTTTTCTGTGCTTATTTCTTGTTCAACTCCTGAACCAATGTCTATGGAGGAGTCAGCGAGGTTGGCGTTTGAAAATGCAAAAGGATATCAGGATGCTGGAAGGTATGAGCTGGCCCTTGATAAATTTAATTATGTAAAGAGCAAATTTCCTTTGACGCGTTATGCCATTGAAGCCGATCTAGAGATAGCCAACACCTATTTCTTAAAAGGGGAGTATAAGGGGGCAATAGCAGCCTATGAATCCTTTCGGGAGCTACATCCTGAAAACAAAAATCTTCCATATGTTACATATAGGATCGGAGAATCGTATTTTGCCGACGCGCCGGGAAGTATTGATAGAGATCTGATGTCGATAAAAAAGGGGATCCAGGTTTATGAGGATCTTATTAATCAATACCCGCGAAGCCAATATGTAAAAGAGGCAAGGGAACAAATTATCGCCGGGAAGGAAAAATTAGCCCAGAAAGAGATATATATTGCGGATTTCTATACGAGAAAGGGTGACTATGGCGCAGCGGCTTCCAGGTTGCAGAAGGTAGTGGATCTTTACCGCGATTCGGATCTCGCTTCTGAAGCGGCATATAAAATGGGAGAGGCATATTTGAAGCTTAAAAAGGTTGATGACGCGAAAAGGGCTTTTCAAATCGCGAGTGTTGGTGGTCGTGACTCAGTATGGGGTTCGAAAGCGATTGTGAGACTTGGGGAAATCAATGAGTAGGGCCGAAGAGTATCTTAAATTAGGGAGGGAAAGGGTTAATCAGAATAAATTCGAAGAGGCGGAGAGATATTTTCTTCAGGCGATTAAAGAAAATAATGAGCTATCCCAGGCATTTGCTGAACTTGGAACACTTTACTACGATCAGGGGAAATTTAATCGCTCAATAAGTGCGTTTCAAAAGGCACTGCAGTTAGACCCCCATCATACAGATGCCGCAATCTCCCTCTCCATTCTTTATAATGACCTTGGACGCTATCAGGACGCGGAGAAGGTTTTTACTAAAGCGCGTGAGATTATAAATAGACGTAAGGATGGACGTGATCCATACATAGACCAAAAGATTTCAGAAAAGCATATTGAGTTGGGTGATTTTTATGCGAAATACCGAAGATACGACGAGGCTTTGGAAGAGTATTGCAAGGCGGTTAATTTAAATGACGATTCTTGCGAGGCTAAACTTAAAATCGCGAAAATTTGTGAGGTTAAAGGACAGAAACAGAGGGCTATGCGTGAATTGAAAAAGATAAAATCCACGAATCCGGCCTATGCGCCGGCCTTAATCCAGCTGGGGCTTCTATTATATTCACAGGGGAGGGTATTGGATGCCATTCGGGAGTGGGAGGTTGTTTTAAATAGGGATTCCCAAAATCAGGAAGCACAGATGTATCTGAAAATGGCGCAAGCTGCTACAACTACTACTTTATAGATGGGACGACCCGGCCCCCTAATATCTTAAGAAGCCGGGTCCTATTGGAGGAAAAATTACCTTCCGATAAGTTCGTTTGAGGAACGGTTTAAGCATTCGTTATAGGCAGAATTCAGATCCTTCTCTCTCTCTTCACCTTCATACCAAAGAACAAATATTTCAAGATCTGACCTTGGTATATACTCATCAAAATCTTTATAATATTTGCCAGGTCTGTAGCAAACAGCCTCGTCAAACATTCTATCTGGTGTGAAGGTTTCTCCTGTAAAGGGGTCTTCGAAAACCGGCCTTGCTTCATCCGGTCGAAAAGGCTTGCCCGCGACAATTTCTAATTTCAAATCCGATCTTGACAGGCAGTCACTCAGGATCGCTTTTAGCGGATATATAGGGCATCGGTAGCTTTTTAAAGCCACTCCGCTCCCCCTTTCCTGACATACAACCTCCTGATAAGCCATGGCTGTTGTGGCGAAAAGTAACGCAAAGAAGAAAAATAGAAGAGAAACCCTTTTCATAAAAACCCCCAAAATCAAAACTGTTTGTACGCTTTTGTTTCAACAGTTGTGCCAACTCTCTGGGGATGTATAGGATTTTTAAAAACAATCTAAATTTCGCGAAGTTAGCAATTTTATAATAAAAGAATATAGAAAAACTACAATCAAAAACCTGTCTAAAGGTAATGTTTTGGCAGGGAATTTTTACATGGTTACTACGATTTTAACAGCTTATCTAATTCTCCACTCTCTTCTAGTAGGGCAAGATCATCATAGCCACCTATACCTTTCTCATTTATGAAAATTTGAGGTACGGTTCTCTTGCCGGTCAGATCAACCAATTTTTTCCTCTGACCCTCGTCGTTGGTTACATCAATCTCTTCAAATTCTATCCCCTTGGATCTAAAGAGCTCTTTGGCGCGTTTGCAATAACCACAATAGGTTGTTGTGTATATTTTTACCTTCATTTTTTAAGACCTACCTTTGTTTAGTATGGATTTGAGTAATTTAAAGGCATTCTCAAGGCCAGCACTCCTCGTGCCCCCCGCTTGCGCAATATCGGCTCTTCCACCTCCACTCCCCCCTATCTCCACGGCTATCTCTTTTATAAGGTTTCCCGCGTGATATTCTTTTGCAAGCCCCTTTGTAAGAGAGAGGACGAGATTTACTTTCCCGCTGCTTTCGCAGGCTAATAAAATAATTCCCTTTTTAAGCTTTGAGGTTAGTTTTTCGGCTAAATTTTTCAGTTCGGCCGGATCAACCAAAACCTCCTGCGCAAGGACATCAATCCCATTTATATTTTCAATATTTTTAAGTAGTGATTCACTATCTCTCGATGTTAATTCAGCTTTGAGGTTTGAAATCTCTCTATCCATCATTTTCTGGTTCTCAATTATCTTTTGTATTTTAGACAAAATTTCATTTGGATGCGTCTTGATTGTTTCTGCTATTTTCAGGATTGCCTGATGAGATTTTGTTAAATAGTTCAGGGCCTCTTCGCCGGTTAATGCCTCGATTCTTCTTACACCCGAGGCGATTCCGCCATCATTAACAACAGTAAATAATCTAATCTCTCCTGTATTATTCACATGTATTCCACCACACAATTCACGCGAAAAGTCTCCGACAGATATTACCCGCACCTCCTCTCCATATTTTTCTCCAAAAAGCGCCATTGCCCCCAGGGCCAGGGCATCCTTATATGGCATCTGTCGTGGTTTTACTTCGGAATTTTCCTTAATCCGTTCGTTAATTAGCCGCTCTACCTCTTTTAATTGGTCATAGGTGAGGGGTTCGAAGTGGGTGTAGTCGAACCGCAGGCGATCCGGGGCAACAAGGGAGCCGGCCTGTTTTACATGATTTCCAACTACTTTCCTTAGTGCCCAATGGAGCAGGTGGGTAGCCGTATGATTTAACCGGATTGAATTCCTCCTGTCATTGTCGACAACAAGGTCACAGACATCACCCTGTTTGAAAGATCCACTTGTGATTTTTCCGCGACTTACGATCAGATCAGGCAATGGCTTCAAGGTGTCGGTGACATTAATTGCTGATGATCCGGAAATAATCTCCCCGGTATCGCCAACCTGACCTCCGGATTCCCCATAGAACGTTGTTTGATCGAAGATTAATTCCACTGTTTCACCACATTTTGCTTCTTTTACCTCCTCGTCGTCCTTTATAATATGAAGAAGTTTCGCTTTAGTTGATGATTTCTCGTATCCCAAAAACCTTTGCTTGGGATCGCTCTTTAGATAGCTGTTATAAAGCGAATTTACCTTTTTGGGAGTAACCCCTTTCCAGGCTTTTCTTCCCATATCACGTTGCTTTTCCATGAGAACATTGAAGCCTTCTTCATCTACGTTAAATTTTTCTTCCTCGGCCATCAGTCTTGTAAGGTCTGGTGGAAATCCGTATGTATCATAGAGCTTGAAGAGGACTCCGCCGGGCAATGTCTTTTTTTTCAGTTTTTTCAAGTTTGCAATCTCTTCCTGAAAGAGTTTCATCCCACTCTCCAGTGTCTCAAGGAAGCGCTCTTCCTCCGCCCGGATTACTTTTTGAACGAACTCTTTTTTATCGGCGAGTTCAGGATATGCTCCTTTCATTTCATCTATAAACGTGCTGCCAAGCCTGTGAATAAAAGGTTCATGCATTCCAAGCTTTTTTCCGTGTCGCAGAGCGCGTCTCATTATGCGTCTTAAAACATAGCCTCTTCCTTCATTGCTTGGTAATACCCCGTCAGCAATTAAAAATATTATGGCCCTTAAATGATCAGCTACGACCTGAAGGGATATATCGGTGGCATTTGAATCGTGGTATTTTACCTGGGTAATGTGGCTTACATCAGAGATGATCTTTTGGAAATGATCTGTTTCATAATTTGAATGAACCCCCTGCAGACACGCCGTAAGTCTCTCAAGGCCTGCCCCTGTATCGACACACTTCTTGGGCAGGGGGGTTAGATTCCCATCCTTGTCCCTGTTAAATTGCATAAAAACAAGATTCCATATCTCCTGGAATCTGTCGCAATCACATCCTATGGTGCATGTCGGTCTTCCACATCCGATATCATCACCCATATCGTAAAAAATCTCGGTGCATGGACCGCAGGGGCCGGTATCGCCCATTGCCCAGAAATTATCCTTTTCTCCGAATCTGTAAATTCTCTTCTTTGGAACCCCGGTTTTTATCCATATCTTTTCCGCCTCATCATCATTTTCAAAAATAGAGACGTAGAGGCGAGAGGTTTTAAGTTTTAAAACCTTTATTATAAATTCCCATGCTAGTTTTATGGCTTCTTCCTTAAAATAGTCTCCGAAGGAGAAGTTCCCGAGCATTTCAAAGAATGTATGATGTCTTCCGGTAAACCCGACATTCTCCAGATCATTATGTTTTCCGGATAATCGTACGCACCGCTGGCATGAGGTTGCCCTTGTATATGGGCGTGCTTCTTCTCCCAGAAATACATTTTTGAATTGAACCATTCCCGCGTTTGTGAACAAAAGGGTTGGATCATTTTCTGGAATTAAAGACGCACTCTTAATCCGGGTGTGATCTTTGCGTTCAAAAAAATTAAGAAAGATCTCCCGAACCTCTTCAAGTTTCATAGTTTAACGAGATTTTCCTTGTTTCACCTTTTTAGCTGCTTTTTCCGCAGCAACGGTTGACTCCTCTGGCTTCTCGACACTTTTGTTTGCAGAAGTCCCGACTATCTCGTAAGCCTTAAGAATCTTCTCTCTCAGCTCTCTTTGCAGCTCCTTGTTTTCACGCAAAGATTGTATTGCCTGTTCCCTTCCTTGCCCCAGCCTCTCCTGCCCATAGGTGAACCAGGAGCCACTCTTTTCAACAAGGTTTTGTGTAACCCCTAGGTCAATAAGTTCGCCTTCGGCGCAGATTCCGGCGCCATAGATTACATCAAATTCAGCCTCTTTAAATGGTGGAGCTACTTTATTTTTAACAACCTTTACCCTTGACCTGTTTCCGATAATTCTCTCTCCATCCTTGAGAGATGCTGTTCTTCTGATATCGAGTCTTACCGATGCGTAAAATTTCAGCGCGTTTCCACCCGTGGTTGTTTCAGGATTACCAAACATGATGCCGATTTTCATTCTTATCTGGTTAATAAACATGACAGTGGTTTTGGATCTGTTGATGCTTCCTGTTAATTTTCTCAATGCCTGGGACATGAGACGAGCCTGCAGTCCCATATGCGAGTCTCCCATCTCCCCCTCGAGCTCAGCCCGTGGTACGAGGGCGGCAACAGAATCTACAACAAGAAGATCGACGGCGCCGCTTCTTACCAGCATATCGGCAATTTCAAGCGCCTGTTCACCGGTATCAGGTTGAGAGATTAAAAGATCATCGGTTCTTACACCCAGTTTCCTGGCATACGCGACGTCAAGCGCGTGCTCCGCGTCCACGAACGCGGCAACACCCCCCTGTTTTTGTGCCTCCGCGATGGCATGTAGCGCGAGGGTTGTTTTTCCAGATGCCTCCGGCCCATAGATTTCAACAACCCTTCCCCGTGGATATCCCCCGACACCTAGGGCAATATCGAGACCTAAAGATCCCGTGGATATTGCTGGTATATTACGAGTAACAAGCATCTCATCGTTTCCGAGTCTCATTATTGAACCTTTTCCAAACTGCTTCTCGATGGACGAGACAGCCAGGTCGAGAGCCTTGCCTCTATCTTCTCTGGGTTCGGGGGTATTGATCATCGTTCTTCTCCTTTTAGGCGATTTATATATTCTATAGCTAATTGCAAAGCTTGCAACGTAAACTCTCTTCGAATTTGTTCTCTACTACCCTTATATTGGCGTCTTATCAATTCGGTTACGTCACTGCCGACAATTGCGATAAACGCAGTGCCAACTGGGGCCAGCTTTGTGCCACCTCCAGGTCCGGCATACCCCGTGATTGAGAGGGCTATATCTGATCCACTAACCCCCTTCGCGCCGGTTGCCATAGCCTCGGCGACTTCAGGTGAGACTGTACCACATTTGAGGATTATGGGATCAATCTGAAGTATTTTTCCCTTTGCATCTTCACCATAGGTAATGAATCCGTAGTGAAAGATATCTGACGCATCAGGGACAGCGGTGATGGCTGCCGATATCAATCCACCGGTGCATGATTCGGCGGTTGAAAATGTTAATTTTCTTTCACGAAGCAGAGCAACAAGTTGTGATGCTAAAAAAATTTCCTTTTCCAAAAGATATTATCCAAGGGTTTAGAATAACCATAAAGCAAGATGAATGATTATATTGGTGAAAACACCGGCAATAATGTCATCCGCAACTACCCCTACACCTGTCCTCCAGCGACTGTCAATTAAGCTTATGGGGTATATTTTTAAAACATCAAAAAACCTAAAGATAACAAATGAAAATAATACAGACCAAATGTTAAAAGAGATTCCAAATGTTGCGACGAGATATCCGACTAACTCATCTATGACTATCCTGGGATCGTCCAGATTTTGAAAAAGCTCCCCTGCGCGGGAGGAAGCCCAGACAGATATAATTATCAGAAATAAAATTAAGATTAGTTGTAGGTAGATATTTGTTTTCGAAAATAGAAAAAAGAGCGGAATTGCCGCTAATGTTCCAAACGTCCCTGGTGCTTTTGGTATATATCCGACAGGACCGAGGGTAGCTATAATGATTGATAACGATCTTCCCTGAAACGGATTTCTCATAAACCCTCAGTAGTTTTTTACATGCTTTTGTAAAAAATAAACAGTTTTATTTTGAATATATGTCTTGATTCTCCCTGATTTGATGAATGGTATACACATTGCATTAGGTTCTTAATATGATGGGAAGGCCAAAACTAAACACTTTTGTGATCGAATGTTTAAGCGGTTTTTGAAGGTTTCCAGCTAGGGCTGATCTCCTTTCCCTCTTCCCCTCGTTCATAGATCAGCCCTGGCCTGGATGTTAAAATATACTTTCAACATTTAACGGTATCTCTAAACCGCTTTTCGCCAGTGGGTCAAAAATATTTTTACTTATTGCGCGGTAAGGATCATCTGCCAGATCTATCAAGTAAAGGGCAGGTTCAAGATTTAGTGCCCCAACTGTTGGGATTATTTCGTCTCCGGGATAGAATCCCTCCCTCCCCCAACGGATTGGATAGAGTTCAAACGTAAAACCAAAGATTCCCCTCTCACCCCACGCCCAGTCGCAGGTTTCTCCACTTACGAGATAGAGATCGCTTCCCGGCATAGGGGTATAATTCGTCATTGCAGCCATTTTATTTGCCATCTCTACAAACACCGCTTGTGCTCTTTGATCCGCGATAGGGTCGTACGTATATCCCCAGGGATAGAGGATTAATTCACTGTATGTGTGATATGTCAGTAAAATAGATATGTTGGTGTGGTTTAGTACAAATTCACGTATCGAAACTACCTCGGGTTCTGACCATGCGGCTGGCCCCCTGTATGTTTCAGAGCGCGGATTTCCGCTCGAGCCTTCTTTCCCCCACATATAGCCATAATTTCTATTTAGATCTACGCCGGATGATCCATCGTAATTTTGTGATCTGTTTTTTCTCCAGCTTTTATATCTTCCGCCATCGGTGTCGAATATTGTCCCATCTGGATTTACAAGGGGGATAATCCAGATTTCCCTGTGATTAATAAGATCGGTTATTCTTTGATTTGTTCCATATCCCTCAATCAGTTTTTCAGTTAAATATATCGGCACTTCCGTGCTTAAATGTTCACGCGCGTGATGGGTTCCAAGGAATAGTATGGCAGGTTCCTTCTCCTCTTCTCCCTCGTTTGCGAAATCGGTGATTAAAATCGCATGAATCGGCCTATCCTCAAGGCTTCGCCCGATTTCAACAACCTTGATGATTTGGGGATTATTTTGTGAGATCGTGCTGTAAAACTGTAAAATCTCTTCAAAATTATGGTACCTTTCATCCTCCTTGGGAAAATCGAGGACAGAGGACACAGGATAGAAATCCATCCCCGGAAATTTATCTTTAACAGCCTCTATTAAATCCAATGGGGCTGTTCCAAAAATATAATCACTTAAAATCTCTTCAATTGCGATTCCATAAGAGGCGATTTTGGTTCTTTCGACCGCGTTTTTAGCGGGAATTTTAACGAAATAGCTTTCTTCTGAATTGCCATTAGCGAAGGAGAAGGATGGAAGGGAGAGGATCAGAAGCATTGGAATAAGCCGTTTCATGTAACCCCCCTTGAGCTGCAGGATTCGCTGCCAAACTGCTTCTCTGCCTAACTTGTCAAAGATACTTCTACTATCTATCATAAGGCTCGTTTCCTTTTTGGTGAAGTAATATGGAATTTGAATGTAAAAAAGAGATCATAGAGGTATGCAGGCGTCTCTATTTGCACAATTTTATAGCAAACCATGATGGTAATGTCTCAGCCCTTCTTTCAAACGATAGAATCCTTGCTACCCCAACCGCGGAATCGAAATGGGACATAAAAGATGACTGGTTAATCAAGGTTGATAGAAGCGGAAAACTCCTGTCGGGCGTCAGGAAGCCTTTTTCAGAGCTTAAAATCCATTTGGCCGCTTATAATTCAAGGCCGGATATCAAGGCTGTTGTGCATGCCCATCCACCATACGCAATGGCACTATCATGTTCCCAAACCCCACTCTCACTCCTCCCGTTTCCAGAGGCGATTGTAAGTCTGGGAGCAGAAATAAGGGTGACAAACTTTGCCATACCCGGTTCTCAGGAGTCTGCCGATACTATAAAAGATCTGATTTCCGGATCCGATGCCCTCCTGCTGGCAAATAATGGGGTAATGGCAATTGGTGCAACGCCACTACAGGCATATTACAGGCTGGAGTTGGTAGAGCACATTGCGAAAATCACAGCCATTTCAAAACGTGAATTAGTACCTATTCCAAAGTGGGCTGTTGAAAATTTATTAAAGAAAAGAGGAGAGCTTGGTTTTGTTTCAAAGGGTGAAGGTGGCTTTATAGCGGAAAAAATAGTTAACGAGGTGCTTAAGCGGTTGCACTAGCGTCATTGCGAGCGAAGCGAAGCAATCTCTTCGGAGAGATTCCTTCGGTCGCTATGCTCCCTCGGAATGACGACTGCGCGCAAAATTTATGGAACGCTCTACTAGATCCGGTGATATGGATGATTTTTTAAGATTGTGAGTGCCCTATACAGTTGTTCCAGAAATATCAGTCGCGCCAGGTCGTGTTGCAGTGTCATTTTTG
>Ga0155587_1073_pt3 | contig 10810 bp, 7 predicted proteins | sample RifCSPhighO2_12_FD_107244 | JGI IMG/M metagenome (GOLD analysis project Ga0155587, IMG submission 107244) | Deltaproteobacteria bacterium RIFCSPHIGHO2_12_FULL_43_9
TTATGCCGTCTCGCACCTATTGTAATTTGGCCTGTGCTAGATCATCTTGGGGAAGTCAACACAGAAGGGTATTACTTAATCATCGCAAATATTCTCCGTTATTATGCTGATACAAATAGATCGGCTGAAAGTTATTTGGCTGTCGGAAAACAACTCATAAAATCTTTCAATGACCGCAATGAACAAGCCCTAGAGATTGAAAAATACAGGTCGGTGCAGAGTTTTATTTCCCAGGTTGAGATCATTGCAAACAGAGAAATGGCCAGAATCAGAGCAGAGTATGAGAGGGAAATTCGCAACATAAGAAATATCAATGACATTCTTAATAGCTACCTGGAAGAAATACATATTTCTATTAGCGAATACATGAACCTTCGAACATTTTTTGAAAATTATGGCGACAATCAAACCTCCATTTATTCATTCCTCTCTTCATCTATCGACAGAATTAATAGCTCGGATTTAGACCAGCTGAGAGACTTCAAATTTGAAACAACAAACATTCTTGAAAATGAAAATCAGTCTTGTGTCGATTTTAAGTTTAAAGCAGGCAGACTAAAGCTTATTTTAGCTTCAACACACGATCGTTTTCTTAGAAAGATTGCTCCTTATCACAACTTTATGGCTGAAAAAGGATTCCCCATTGTTGATGAAGTTTCTGAAACGAAAGATGCACTTTCAAAAATTCTTTACTATTCTCAAAATCGTCAGAGTGATGTTTCGAAGAAATTAAAAAACTTAATTGATTTTATTAAGAAAAAAAGAGAAGTCCTTGTGCTTCAGGCTGCTGACCAAGAGACAAAGGAAGAACGCCTGCAAGCAACGCACGATTTAACCTCGGCGCGTTTTCTAGATACGATTACAGAATTACAGAAAGCCCTATTTGTTATTCCAGAATCAACTGAACCCTATGGGCTCCCGCTATTAATGAATCACTACATGCGACTTCAGAAAATTCTTCAATTCTGGAAGTTGTGTGAATCGGTAAAAGAGAACCCTGATTCTTGGCAAATGAGGGGATGCAGTTTTCTTGAGCGTACCGTAATAGCTTCAAGGAGTAACCTCAACACCGTTGTTCCAAAAATGATTTACTTTGGCCTTAAATTTTTTGCTGAAACAAAGGGCGAAAGTACAAAATATTTGCGCGCTGAAATACAAAAAGATCTTGAAAGGGGCAACCTATATTCCGCAATTCTGGGATATGACCTTCTAGTTTTAATTGGGAGTCAGGGATGAAAAAATATTTTTTTCCACTTTTGTTCTCAATAACTTTGGCTTTTGCTTTCAATATCACTCTTAGTTTTGCTGCAAAAGATAAACCAACCTTGCTGAATGAAGATCTGGCTTTCTTCATCAATAATGACGAAGAAGGACCTGGTGGTGGAAACGGTGGTGATGGTGATGGCGATGGCGATGGCGATGGCGATGGTGATGGCGATGGCGAAAAAACAAAACCAGAGGATGAACCAAAACCAGTTCCAGACCCAACACCGGGGGCAGGTACCGGAACAGGAAATTCAGTTATACATGTGAATGAAGAAGGCGAGATAGAAATTTCAGCAATTGAGGAAACACCTGAAGGTACCAAATATTTTCAACTAAAAATAACACCCAAGAAAAATGAAGAACACCCAGAAATTAGGATGCAATACGGTACCATCTTTGATAACGATCGAGATCATTCCTCGTTCGAAGAACCACGGGTAAATATTATTAAAAACGATTTCGAGACAAAAATTAATGCGGTTCCTATTCCTGACCATCCTCCAGCACCAAAACCAGAACCAAAGCCCACTCCTGCACCGATTGCTTCAGTTCCCGATCCCATACCATCACCTCCACCTACTCCAACCCCTCCAGCAATATCTGAACCTCGAAATGAAAACGACCCGGAACCTTACCAATGGACTTTTAAAGAATTTGAGTTCGATAGATTTGATTTAGATGCGGGAGAAAACCACAAAGAGAGTTCTGATAAAGACAGCAATGTTATCACTGCTGGGGGCTTGATCGCTCAAATACCTCATCGTCTTCGCAGAAAAATGGCAGAGGCAAAAACTAAAATTGACGCGAATAAATCCGAAATTGATGAATTCAAACGCCGTCTTAATGAAGCATTGAACGAAAAAAATTCAATCGATGATTTTGATCCAAATGTTGCAAATAACAGTGTCGGTCGTGACGATGGAACTTCAGATGCAATTAACCGACTCAAGAATGAAAAAGCAGAAATGATTAATAACCACAAAGAGGAACTTGACAAATTTAGAAACAATATTGAAAACATCAGGAACGTTGCGGATAAGGAGCTGAAAAAAAGAGGTTACGATCCGAAAAACATTAAACAATTTCCACCAAGTCCTCCGATTCTTGATCTTCCAAAAATCGAGTTTCCCATACTTGCACCTACTTACCCCGCCTTTGATAAAACGCCACTCCTCTATCAGAATTGGGGGAATAATGTCTTGAGTGACCTCGACCAACTTGTCAACAATAAAGATGTTCCCGGTTTTCTTGGTACGGTTTCTGCGTGGGCCGAAGTTAATAAAGCGATCTCGGATCTTTACACTGACAGAGCTGGGCTTTCTCCAATGGAGCTCAAGGCCTACCTAGATAACTTAAATAGGATTCAAGAATATATTAACAAGCATGTTGATCCAAACGGTTTTGTAATTGATTCCTTCATCCCAGCCGAATATAAAGCTGCAATTTCGGATTTGGAGGAAGTGGATGATCTTGGAAAAATACTTAGGTTTGCTTTCAATACTGCTGCAGCTAACGGAACCTTGGGGCCTGTAGTCCCTGGTACTACAGATCCTGAAGTTATTTCTCGAGCGGTAGATAAATTTCTCAAGTTGAGAAAAGCTGGAAATGATAGCGACAGCTTTTTTACACACTTGAAACTTTTTACTTACTATACTTCTTACAACCTTGGGAAACAATTCGAAACTTTGGGATCAATGGCTGGAATCGGTCTCGCTGAAAATATAACAATGCTGCTCTTAAATTTTGATAAAGATGGAAACGTACCAACTGGTGAAGATAAATTATCAGCGGTTTTTGATCTTGCCCTCACATATCTTACCGCGGGTGTTAAACCAACTATCAAATCTGCTGAATACGAATTAACTTATAACATTGCAATGATAGTTATTAATTCAGTGCAACAAAACGAAGAAAAAGCAGAAGAACTCGCAGCTTGTATTGGGGAAGATGTAACTACTCGACCAGGTCAACTTGTTAATGATGATCCCTCATATAACAATTTTCCCGTTGGTCCATGGAGTAAACATGCTTCCGTGCATCAAATGACCCCTATTCAAAAAATGCCTGCCACCCACTACTCCCATACAAGTGAAGGGAAGGTGCATTCTTATGTATTTTATGGAGATCCATCAAGAGAAATTGCAGAGGAGATGAGAAAACACTTCAATTTAGGCACTAATGACCCAATTTATGTTAGGGAGGTTACTATTCCTCCTAACATAGTAGAGATACGAATTGGCCAAAACGCTGCGGGATTCTTTTTAGAGAAAGATGGACACATTATGATCGAAATTTTAGATAACCATAATCACGTTGATTGGGGTGAAACTAGAAAACTCGATTAATTTACTTATTGTTTTGCATGAAGGCACAGGCCTAACGCATTAAAATGGGGAATTCCGAAAAATCCCACCTTTTGATAAGCTCATATGTACTCGTATGCATCATGCCTTGTTTTCTGAAAGTATTTCAAGGGGTTGCAGGTTTCCTGTCGCCCCGACCAATCAATTTTTTCCCAACATCGAACAACTAAAAACAAGAAAGATATTAAATACTGCTGCAGACTAGTAGACGCCCTACTGACCGGCTAATTTTGGATTTGGGAAGAGCAGGCAAAGAATGTGGGTAATATTTTCTAGCAGGCGGGTAACTGATTCAATCTCAAGCTTTTATCATATGTTAGCAATAGTTTAATATATTCTGTTTACAGGAAATAATTTCACAAAAAAATCTCAATTTTGAAAATTTGCCCCTATTTAATCGATTTTACTTACACTTTTGAAAGACAATTATTACCCATAGGCTCTATTTATATTGGCATCCTAATTGCTCTGCAGCAGAGAGGATCAAAAATTCCCTCTTTGGAGAGCCCATGAAGTCAAAGATTCTACTTTTTGTATTGAGCATCGCATTTTTTTCGGGTTCAGCATTTGCATTGCCCCAGAAGTGGCAACTAACCTTTGATTTATCACAGGGGCAGATCATTTTGATTGATGCTGTTGTTGTAGAAGGGTATCCAAAACCTGCTTCAAGTGATCTCTCAAATCTCTTCTATGATAATCAGGGGGTAACCCGGCAGGCAGAGATGCTTCCATACAGGATATTGGATAATCAGTTTCAGGAAATTATCCGTGGAGAGTTTCCTGACACCGACATCAGGTATAGTTGCGGACCAAATATTCATAATAAAGAGCCGTTGGGGGGTGAAATCACAATCCGGCCGCTCGATCTTGCTTTTTTAGAAGTCCCATACAGCATCAATAGCCAATGGATAGAGGTAATACGCGGTGGATATATTTACACAATTGATATTCTTGCTTTTCAGGGGGTGTACGCATCGAGTGTAACAACCCCTGCTGTAATGATTGGTTCTCCTCAATTACTAATTTATAATGGCCCCTCTTCCCAAAAGATCGACGTAGTAATTATAGGCGATGGATGGGGAAATCTGCCTTCCGGGCACCCGGATTCGCTGGATAATTATAGAAGCCTCGTTGCTGGAATCACGCCACTTATCTTTATGTCCGGCTGGTTTAGCAACCATGCCAATAAGTTTAATGTGTGGAGGATTGATGTTGATGGTTCTTTTGGCGCTTCTCCATATTCAATGTGGCCTTCCAGAATAAATGATTTATACGCAATTGCGGGAATGGTGCCGTTTGATCAGATAATGTTAATTGTAAAGGATTCTGGTTCTCTATCTCCACGTCCAAGACCAAGGGCAAATAATCTGGATCTCTTTACAATGTGGGATGGTAGCCCCGATTTTTATCCAATAATCACAAACGTTACACAACATGAATTCGGGCATACGTTGGGACAAATGGCTGATGAATATGGCCCTTTTGGTGCTCCCTATCCTGTTTATTATCCCGCAGGACCCGTGCGCGCCGCGGGGAATGACGTTATATGGGGAAATTTAACCGTCTGGGGAAGGGTTGGTGATCTCTCGACTCTGCAACAAAAAAGGCCATTTTGGGGAAGAATTTTAGGCAACAATGCGATTTTAGACAGGCCTATTCAACAACAGTATCTACATCATTGGTATTGGGATGTGGGCTCATTTGAAGGTGGTGCGTCAGCAGATCTGGATATCTGGCATTCAAGCCCTACAGGCGCAATGTGTTGTAGCGGTGCCCCGTGGAATTCGGTTCCGTATAATGAGATGACCAAGCATACAGCCAGGTTTGTCCCGCTGGATCAACCTCTTACAGGTGGTGTTACATTAATATCTCCGTTATCAGGAACCCAGATCTCGGGAGATAGAATGACATTCCGATGGCAGGCAGTCCCCGGGGCAAAGGATTATCATCTTGTAATCAGGCGCTATCTAACAGGAGAAACCTTTCTCTCAATTCCAACACACGCAACCGAGATTGAGATTTATACTGCCAGCCTGATCAGGGGAGAACCTCACACCTGGACAGTCATCGCGGCAAACAACAACAGTGAAACACCTTTGAGTAATTGGCGCGTATTCCCCTTTGTTCCAAACCAACCGTATCACTCGGCTTGTGGAGATCTGGATAGGGACGGGATATTGACGTTAAACGATGTTGATATTGTCAGTGCGGTTTTATATCAGGGGGCATGGGCGCAGGATTTCATGTGCATCTCCGGTGACGTTGATAGCGATGCTGCGCTTCTCCACACCAAGGATTTTCCAAATAACTTTGGTGATATGGAAATAATCAGATATTGGGCCCTGTGCAATCCTACACAGAATCCCCAAGGTTGTGGAACTGCGTCGGGACATCCTTCCGGACACATCCCCTCGCTACCTACATGCACAACACTTCCCGGAACTTACGTAGCAAACTGCAGTGGGCGAACATTTAAATGTGGCGATTATAACAATGATAACCTGGTAAATATTATTGACGCTTTTGAAATAGCGCGAAATGCCTCGGGCTTAACATCGATTAGCCCTTTTGATCCAAATGCTTTTAAAAAATGCGCGGCCGCCAATCCTTCAGGCAATCAAACCATCGATATCCTAGATTCTCTGCTGGTTGCCAGATCGGCGGTTGGTTTGGATTCGGAGTTGACCTGTCCGGTGCTGAGTCCAGAACCAGGCGGAGCACTGCCAGCCTGGTGCACTCAATAAAGCTTGTTAGTCGTTGTGTGAATAGAGAAAGGAAGAGGTTTGCCATGAAAAGTATCTCGCTTTTGGTCCATATATTTTTTCTACTTTTAACTCCCCTCTTTGTTGGAGCCGAAATTGCTGAGCTAAGTGCCAGCATTAGCATTGAGGTTTGCTCTTCACAGGAAAATTGTCGGGATGAAGAGCTAATGCCGCGGCAAAACATTGCGATAGAACTTGAGGAAATATGGGGAATGGAAGGTACCTTTACCGGTAGTTGGAGCAAGATTGTTGAGAAAGGTGCTTTTTCGTTCAAGGGGAATATATCTGTTACTAAGTCTGTCTACCGGGAGGGAATGCAAGATCCGGTCACATATTTTGTTACTGGCTGGTTTAAGGATGGGACTGTTGTTCGTAGCACGACCCAACGCCTTGGTGATTTAAGTAATCTTGTGGATCAGTCCACAACTGGAAGTTCCGTCTTGATAGAAGGCTCCTCCTATACCCCGACGTTGACGGTTAGTAAGAAAATTTCTGAGAAGTAATCGTAGAAAAGGGGTCAGACCCCTTTTCTACGGTTAGAAATTACGGCACATGATGAATTCACCTGGGCTGCCGGAATTGTACCAACAACTGAACATGGCAGCTGGGGTTACGGTGCCCTGATCCATCAGCGTAAATCCCAGAGAATTATCAACGCAATTTTCTAATGAATCAGTCCATCTGTCGCAGTCTTTATCAGAGACAAAACCACCGGACGGGTTAATTCCTGTAATTTGCGTGGGACTTAACCCACCACCGAAACAGTCCCCAGCGCCAAAGGAACCTGACATCCCCAATGCGCTACAACCGTTTCCGGATCCGAGATTTGGTATGAATGGTGGCCATGTAGCAGCTGGTTGGCAGAGCGTATAAGGCTGGCCCGGGATATATCCGCATGGGTTACAATAAGTTCTATTGAAATCAGCGGCGGTGAATCCAAACTGACTCAAACAGCCCCAAAATTGTGCTTTTTCATAATCCGTTGGCCCACCGCTGGCAAAATCAAGGCATAGAAGGGTTTCATCAATACAACCAATGGTTGTCAAGCCGACAACGTATTGCGCGATCTTTAATGCGTCCAGCATGCTGACTCGATAATCAGCATTTACATCGGCATCGCGACATATCGCTGTTGCTTCCTGGACGGTGAACACCGCAGTCGGTACTGGCGTACCAAGCATAGAGAGGCCCGCGGAATGTCTTGCGACCATATAAGCATCCAGAACGTTAATGAATTGATTTTGATCCGCGTCGCCACAGAACGAGCGTGCGGATGACGGTGATAAAGAAAAAATGAGAATCAGAACAAACAATAATTGTCGATACACACTGGACTCCTTTTCATGAAAACCCTAAAAATAAAACACAGGCATGAGAGTGTAGAGCAATTAGCGTGCCAAGGTAGGCCTTTTATATTCCAAATGATTTTGAATAGTTATAAGGTTGCTGCCATTTGTGAACGTCAAGTGGATTTATATTTGTCGACGATAACTAGTTAAAATAACTTTGTTTTTAGTTGAAAAATATTTTTTACATGAAGCATGTAAACTTGGAGCATTGCCAGCCTGGTGCACTCAATAAATCAACTATCCCGGCCTCTTGGAAAAACCTCTTTCTTTGTTTCTGGCGGCCATTTGACAGAGGCAAATATTGCTATTCCGAGAATAACGGAAATTATTACAAGACTGATACCTGTTGGAATTTTAATGAAATCTGTTGATACCATCTTTATTCCAACAAATAGTAATACTCCTGATAAACCAAACTGCAGGTAGTAAAAGAGTTTTGAAAAATGGGCAAAGGCAAAATAGAGCGCGCGAAGCCCAAGAATGGCGAAAACATTAGAGGTAAAAACAATAAAGGGATCCGTGGTGATGGCAAGTATTGCTGGAATTGAATCAAGGGCAAAGATGACATCTGTAACCTCGATAAGGCAGAGCACCATAAGGAGTAATGTTCCCACCCTCCTTCCATCGTGGGTAAGAAATTTCCCGCCATCATATTTATTGGTAAATGGTAAAATCTTTTTTATAATCCGGAGTATTAGGTTTTTTTCGGGATCTAACTCTTTCTCCTTCTGAAGAGCCATCTGGAGCCCAGAATAAATCAAGACGGCGCCAAATAAATAAATCGTCCAGTGGAATCTCTCTATAAGCGCGATACCTCCCCAAATGAAGAGACCCCGCATAACGAGGGCGCCGATAATCCCCCAGAATAAAACCTTGTGCTGATACTGCGGCTGCACCTTAAAATAATTGAATATGACAAGGAAAACGAAGATATTGTCTATGCTCAGTGATCTCTCAATTAAGTACCCTGTAAAGAAATCGAGCGCGGCTTTTGAATCAACAAATACCAAAACACCTAAATTAAAGAGTAACGCAACCAGAACCCAGATTATACTCCACGCCATCGCCTCCTTAAATTCGATAGCATGTGGTTTCTTATGAAAAACACCCAGATCGAGTGCCAGTAAAACCAGAACAAAGAGATTGAACCCGATCCATAATAATGGAGAATAGTGCACTTTAGCTGAGATCCCCTTTTGTCATTCCGGCGAAAGCCGGGATGACCCGCCAAAATTTATGAAATACTTCCCTAGCCTAATAATTTAGACACTCTTAGGTCAAGGAAATTCACTGTATATTAATTTTAATTTGGCGTAACAGTTTGAAATCGCACCTGAATCCGAATCTACTCAAATTTTTCTGACAAGATCATTTGCAGAAGAGAGGTTTTTTGGAATTTTTATACCGTCCAACCAGCTGATATTGTTGCTGTTTTTTATATTCCTGTGGCATGGGGATTGCACCTCAAAGTTATGTTGGGGGAGAATAATGAGGCTAGGCTATTTATGTCAGGATCAATCCAGTCAGGTGAATCAGGTTCATTCACCCATGCGCACGCAATCCTATTATTTCTTGCGATTGTATCAATAACAGTAATTTTAGTTTTTATCTGATTCCCAAAAATTTTTTGAGCTTTGGAGCAAGTTTTATCAGGGCAGCTCCCCTATGGCTGATCTCTGTTTTTTTGTCAATTTCCAGTTCCGCCATGGTACAACGCATTGTTGGCAGATAAAAAACCGGATCATATCCAAATCCCTTATCCCCCTTAGGTGTTGTAACTATCTCTCCACTTACCCTACCCTCGGCATGGATATGCTCTCCGGTGGGTTTAACAACGACAACATCGGCCTGAAAGTAGGCCTTCCTCTCTTCCCTCTTTAATCCTTTAATTTTTGACACCAACTTTTTAATATTTTCCTGGTCTGTTGCATCATCTCCGGCATATCGCGATGAAAAAATACCTGGCTCGCCATTTAAGGCCGGAACAATCAGGCCGGAATCATCGGCAAGGGTTATTAACCCGGTCTCTTTAGAAATTTTTGTGGCCTTGATAAGCGCATTCTCAAGAAATGTTGTTCCCGTTTCTTCGATTTCAATTTTTTTATTTAATTCGACCAGTGAAATAATTTTAATTGGGAGATCCCCTACACTCGCTGCGCGAGCTGGGGATGACGTCAGAAACGATTTTATTTCATTGAGCTTTCCATCATTATAGGTACCAATTAAAAGCTCAATCTTCTCCTTCATATCAAATTATCTTCCGCGACCGTTTTCATTACTGCCAATATTATATCCATTGTTATTTCCTTTGTTACTCCCTTTTGCGGGGACTCCCAGCAACGGATACATTTTAGACCGGTCCTTAACCCTCATTGCGTCTAAAAGAGAGATCATGGTTTTATCCTCAGCCTGAAGCCTTTCATCCTGTGCTACCCTTCTTAAATCTATCTGCCCCCCTGAGCTCATGGTATGGCCCCCGGCTGATCCCCGGCCAGCCAATGCCTTGCGTATCAGTCTTCCTGCCCTTGCGTGGATATTACTTGATCTGATTGAGATGAAGAGGCGATTTCTACACAGCCCTGTAACCACAGACCAGCTGACTCTTTCTAGACGAAGTAAAAAATCAGCAATCAGGGGAATCATGTCCGGATTTTGCACCTGACCAAGCTTTACAGAGATTATGTTTCTGAAAATTAGAGCGCTATCAACTGCCCTGCTTATTATGTCGTAAAATTCTTTTGGAACCTTTGCCCAGCGGATTTTAGCCAAAAGCTTCTGATTTACCCTTGGAAAGAGATATACAAAGGAATCGACATCCTCTTCCGTAGCCTGCCTTCCAAGATCCTGTGTTTCAGAGATGATGCCATAAGCCAAAGCCGTACTAAGATTGGCCGGGATCGGAACCTTCGCGGCCCGTAGATACTCAGTCATGATTCCAACGGTGGTACCAGCCTCCGGTCTTATATCAATAAAGGTAGCCTTCTTGGAGTTCCTTCTAACCGGATGATGATCGATAACTATTAATGGTATTTTACCCTCAGGCAGAATATTGTTCCCCGCCCCGGGTTGT
>Ga0155587_1030_pt2 | contig 10735 bp, 6 predicted proteins | sample RifCSPhighO2_12_FD_107244 | JGI IMG/M metagenome (GOLD analysis project Ga0155587, IMG submission 107244) | Deltaproteobacteria bacterium RIFCSPHIGHO2_12_FULL_43_9
ACAATCTGAGGATTTAAGAAAATTACTTTATAGTCCCAGTTTCAATATCAATACATTTAGTAAAATAATTTATGATGGATGGGAGATGAAAAGAAGCCTCGCCTCTAAAATTTCTAACGATCTTATCGATAAAGCGTATTCTTTGGCACTGGAAAACGGAGCGCTTGGAGGAAAGGTTTCAGGTGCTGGTGGTGGAGGATTTTTAAGCATATTTGCCGATAGCAACAAACAACCGAAAATTTGCGACGCGCTTGAGACGATGGGACTAGTGCCGTATAAGTTTAATTTTGAGGTTCGTGGTTCAATGGTCCTTAACTTTGATTAGGGATTGCGGAGCCTGTCCTGAACGAAGTGAAGGATCTCATGCGGCCCTCCTCGCAATGACGTCTTTGTCATCCCCGTGAAAACGGGGATCTGGATTCCCGCTTTCGCGGGAATGACAGTGTTCGCTCGCAACGACGTACAGGTTTCCAAAAGAATTTTTCGCGTAGAATTTGAAAGTAGTAGGCAGCCCCCCATTTTACAATTTTCAGTTTTCTCTCTCCACCAATTCGTGGCGGTTCATCACCAGGAATTTCAGTTATTCTCAATTTTGCCTTTGCAGCCCTGACGGAGAGGAGTGGTTCCCAGCTTATCTCTGTTCTGAATAGCTTTTCAGGTGTCGAGTACCATTTGTCTCTCTCCAGCTCTAAATCTTTTATTATACTTTTATGGTAAGCCCTGAAAATTACCATTGCATCTGTGTAATTGCCACCGTGCAAAAAATTAATGGTATTTGTAAAGAGCCAATTTCCAAAAGATGTAACCAAGTCATCGTCCTCACTCTTTGCGTTGCCAAAATATCGCGAAGCGATGACCATATCATAACCAGCTGCAATTTTCTCTTTCAGTGCTGGAATCAATTCCGGGATAGAATTGCCATCGGGACTAAAGGTGATAACGACATCCCCTGTAATTAGCGGGAGGGCCTCGGTATATGCATGTCTGAAGCCTTTCCTTTTTTGGACATAAACTTCATACCCATTTTTCTTTGCCCACTCTACAGTTCCGTCGGTTGAACCCCCATCAATGACTAAAATCTGATCGCACCATTCCCTCTTTACCCTTGGTAGGATCGATTTCATTCCATCTATTTCGTTTAATGTCATAACAAGTAGCGAATACTTCATAAGCGAACCACATCGTATGTTAATTTCAAATAAAACTCAATTTATGTTTACTTTTACGCCCGTCACCTTATACAGGTGGTAGCTTGCTTCAACTTTTCTAAAAAATGGTTTCCCGGCTGATCCTCGGTAAAAGTCGTTTTCGAGGTCGGGTGGTCCGAGAAAAGTATAAAACTCACGATTTCCAAAATTTCTCAATGGATCAGGCGTGAAATATTTAACACGAGTTGTATGTAGCGATCCAAGATCAATTGTGGGAATATTATCTTTACCAGCGAATTTATGCTCATGATAAGGTCTCTTTACGGGCAAATAGTCATAATTTACATCAAGAAAGTATATGTTCATGGAAGAGAGATTCTTTGATAAGAACCTTGATAGCGCATCGTCTGTATCTATAACCCTGTCGGGCCTATTATGCCCAAGCTTCACAGTTAGAAAGATTTTATAATTTCCTTTCGTATAAATTCTTATGTCATCTGTGTGTATGGCATTACTTATAATAACAGTAGGTTTTTTATCAGAGGATATGGTTTGAAGTCTTTTTGAAACAACCTCAATACCGCCAGAGATATTATCCATTACATTTCTAACAGAAATGATGTTAACCAAAGCGTCTGATAACCCAATGCAGATTGCGATTGATATGATATATTGAAGGCACTTTTGCAATTTTATATTTTGTAATTTTAGATACCAGCACCTTTCCAACAAGAGCCCCATTAATATTGAGAAAGGGACCATCGCGTATGTGAGATGAACCTGTTCCGTGTATACTCTGTAAAAGGGGAGTAGAAACATTACTATCCAGACGCAAAGTCTTATATCCAGTACAAAAGAAATTAGAAATACTGAAAGGACCGCCATATGGTAAAAAAACCATCTATCAGAAAAAACTAATCCAAATATGGATATTATTCCTAAAACTAAAGCCATTATTGCGAATGGTTTTATTTTAGGGCGCAATTTTTGAAACACCACAATAAACACAAAAAGGAAGAAAGCGATTATTAATAATGATGGAGATGGGATATTTAAAAAATTGGGAGAAACCTGGGTTCTGATTGGAATAGAACTGTTTAGCTCTGTCCCCACAAGTCCGAGTTCAAAAATTGATTTCAAAGGTAGTGTAGGAAAAATAAATCTCATCAGGAATGTCGGGTAAAGTGAATGTAAAAATATGATTATAGAGAGTAGTGAAACGCCGGTAAGCTTACGTGTCCTAGTTGTTTCAAGTGCTAAAAATGTAATTGGTAGAATAATCATGAATTCACGGTAAAGAGTCGATACAAATAGGGTCAGAAAGAGCAGAACGTAGTAGATCCATACCCTAGCGGGGCGGTCGAGGATCCTGAAATAGAGGGCAAAGCTTATAAGTGACAAAAGTGGCACTAGTGCCGGGATTCCAACATGTGAGATCCAGTTTGCAGCTGTAAATGGTGCGCATAATATAAAGATTATCAATGAAAAATATACCAGGGGTTTTGAGTTTATAAATCTTGATGCGACAATCTTATAAATGATTGCAAGTGAACCGATAAAAGAACTTACGAAAAGGAGATGCCAGAAATTCGGATATATTGAGTTAATTGACGATAAATTAATAGACTGAATTATGTTTGCAACAGGCCTATATCCATGTTGATCAACGCTCCCTATAATGGTGACGGCGTTTGACAGGTTGTATTTTATGATCTCCCAAAGATCCCATGATTTTGATGTCAGTCCTGTAGCAAATGCGTGTTTAAAGGCATTTGTGTCATCCCAGACAAGCGGTTTTCCCATTCTCCAGATAATGAATCCGAGTGAAAATGATATGAACAAAAAAAGATTGCTAGAAATAACTCTTCTTAAATAAGCAAGCATTTATACTCTCTAGGTACCCACATTGACTGGGAATATTTGTAATAGTAAAAATTCTTCAATGCAACCTATCAGAATCACCGGTACAATAAGGGCCGGCTATCCCTATATTATAATTATATTTTTATTGTTTCTAAGCTATCTTCCCTATCTTACATATAATTTTGGATTTCATAACGATTTTGAGATCTGGAATACAGAAAATAAGGTTTGTTGTAGCTGGTTCTCCGAATTCTGGCACCTGACAAGGGTAGGTAGATTCCTTCAGGCAATTCTTCAAAGTATATATTTAGCTAATTTCACAGACCTACAAAGCCTCGTTGTCGGAAGGGGTTTAGGGATCGCTTTTGCGGCCATTGGTGCGATTTTAATTTCAATAATTTCTAGAAAGCATGGAATGGACAAATTTACCAGCATTGCTTTCGGTGCCGGGGTCTTTCTTCTCCCACCAGCCCAGATAAATCTCGGCTGGGTAACCAATTTTATCCCCGGTATTTTTAATGCGGCATTGGTACTTTTTGCTGCATTACTTTTTCCGGCCTGGATTTCCCTTCGGAAATATCGGTGGAGGGCATTTCTGTTGCTGACAATCTGTTTTGTACTCTTACTTGCCTCCCTTTTTATCTATCCGCCGACTGCCGGTTTTTTTCTCCTCCCGATAACAATAGGCATCATCTATAAAGGGCTCAGGAAAGAAGAGATAGTACAAACCTTTTTTACGCTGACATTCTATGGATTGGCCTGTGTAACGTACTTTGTTTTTCATCGATACATATTCATGAAATATTATAAAATAGAATTCGCGGCCGATTCATTCTATAGATTTGATTTGGCATCATCCGTTATAGAGAATCTCACGGTTTTTATCAAAGAAATTTGTTTCGTAATGTTGAATCTCTGGAATACGGTGCCATCGATTTTAGTGGCGGGAGTCGTTTCTGCAATTATAGTTATATCCTTAATTCATGGTGCAAAACGTCGACCATTTGAAAGTGGGCAAAGAAGTGACTCAATTTGGTATACGATATTGGTTGGTGAGGCACTATTAGTGATCTTTCTAGTTATGAATCTACCTGGTCTTATACCGGTTGGCGGGCCTCCAAATTTCTACCGTGCGTGGCATCCTGGGATGGCTATGGTACTTTTACTCTTTTTGCGCGGTTCTGATTTCCATCTATTTGTTCCGTTTAAAAAGCTGATTATCTCAATATTATTACTTGTTGGTGCTTTTTTTGCGTTCAACAGCAGTCACCATATAGCATCAACCCTCTCGAGGCAGTTTATATATGCCACTGAGCAGGTTAAGAACCAATTCTTTGAAAACAGAAGCAGGTATTTCATAGTTGAATACAGGCCAGATGCATTCTTCTTTGGGAAAAAGCGCTGGGGTGAGTTTGGATTTATCCATGTATTAACAAGTAGCCATGTAAATTATATAACTAGCGAATATCTGGGCAAAACAGCACGTAGTGGTGTTGATAATCTGGTAATCAAGTACAATGAAAACTACCTTTTCCTGGATCCAGCCCTCATTGATAAAACTACTAAGGAAACAGAGTATAAGAATCTGATAAAATCTCCCGAAAATATACCCGGGGTTACCGTTGAACTAGTGGGATTAGCAACAGCATCTATTCCATCGCAGAATGAGTTTGGTCTTATGATGGCGCTTGATAATATCTATTACACTTTCTGGGAGATAGACGCTATAGATCCGGCATATGCTGATCTAAGGTTTTATAAAGAAAAGGTTATCAGGTGCTATCTGATAGAGGCCGGGATTGATAAAGCGGGTGATCGTATGCCTCATGCATGGAGACTTTGGGGATCGCAAGATGGTAACGAGTGGTTTTTACTGGATACAAGAACCGATGAAGCAAACTGGAGTGATAAAAGCAGGCGTATTTATAAGATACCAAATACCTCTCCATACAATATTTATAGTTTTGAATTTCTTGAAACCAACGGACACAAAATATTAAGAATATATGGGCTTGCACTCTCTGAATATGATGACTGTTCCAAAACAATACCGTGATGAAAACGTCATTCCGAGGTGCCGTCATCCCCGTGAAAACGGGGATCCATCTCGTCATCCCGAGCGAAACGAGGGATCTCGACCGCTAGGAGATCCTTCGCTGCGCTCAGGATGACGATGCTGCTCGCAATGACGATGCTGCTCGCAATGACGTCTATGCCACCTTGTGTCTATGTCATCCCCGTGAAAACGGGGATCTAGTACAGTCATCCCGGCGAAAGCCGGGATCTGGATTCCTGCGGGAGCCTGTACTCCGCGAAAGCGGGGTACGGGAATGACACCGCAATGACGTTTTGTTAATTTATAAGTGAAGTAATCTTGTAAAGGTCATATTTGGCATCGACCCTCCTAAAAAGTGGTTTTGATGACCTCCCTCTGTAGAAATCATTTTCTAAGTCTGGTGGACCCAAAAAAGAGAAAAACGCGTTGTTTCCGAAATATCTTAATGGATCTGGCATAAAATACTCAGCCACTGTTCTATGTATGGTGCCAAGGTATTCCGTCGGTACATGGTCGTTAACTGTAAATGGATGCTGAAAATAACCTCTTTGCCACTCTCTGTAGTTGTAACTTATATCCAGCAGATAAATGTTTTTAGATGATAGGTTTTTACTTACATATGAAGAGAGAGTCTTAATTGAGTCAACTTTCTTATCCGGTCTGTCGTGTCCGATGCCTATAGTCCATAATATTTCATAGTCTCCGCGTAAATACATTTTGAGATCATCGGCATGGAGCGCATTGCTTATAAAGACTGAGGGTCTCTGATCAATTTTCTCTTGAAGCTTCTTGGCCGTCTCTTCTATTCCAAAAGAAATATGCTTCATTACATGTCTAACTGCGAAGAGATTTGCAATGGCATCGAGTATGACGATGATAATGGCGATAGAAAAAGCGTATCTTAATAGTTTTTGAAAGCCCAAACTAAATATTTTTACGGTCCAGTATTTTTCCAGAAAAGTGCAAAATAGAATAGCAATGGGCATCATCACGTATGCCAGATGGATCTGTGTGGTAAAAACTTCGTAGAACGGGGCAACAAAAATAATGGTCCAGACTACCAGTCTGCGATCAACCCTCCACCCGATTATCAGAAAAGAGATGAGTGCAAGATGGTAGGGCCATTCATCATTTACTAAAGCAACTCCGATTAGAGCAATAATTCCTAGAATAACGGCAATGATGCTATCCCATGAATCATTAAGATTAACGTTCCTTGATTTAATTTTGGGGTAAAGAGTTACGGCAGTTATTACTGTAAATATTAAAAATAGAATGATCATAAATGATGGAGATGGAATGTTAAAAAGATGTCTTGAGACATCTTGTCGAATAAACCCCAGTGATAGTTGATCATTAACCAGACCCAACTGGAAAAAGGGTTTTACCGGCTGGTTAGTATAAATAAAATGTGTCAGGTAGGTTGGATATAAACTGTGTAATGTAAGCGGAATCATCAAGACTATTAATGCTGTGACCCGGCGTGCACGGATGGCCTCTAGCGCAATAATAGTGATTGGAACCATGATCATATATTCCCGATACCAGGGTGTAAGGAACAATATTAAGAACAGCAACACATAGGAGATCCAGACATTTTTTGGTTTATCCAGAATCTTAAAATAGAGTATAAAACTTAACGCTGAGAATAGGGGTACCAGTGCAGGTATTCCGACGTATATAATCCAGCTTGAGGAGAGTAATGGGGTTGAAAATATAAAAAGGAGTAAAGAGAGATAAATCAACGATTGAGATTTGATAAAATACGATGCCAGCACCTTGAATGAAACGGCAAGGGCCCCGATTACTGTTCCAACAACAAAAAGCTGTCCCCACGACGGATAGATCGATTTTGTGTCGGCAAGTATGCTGAAAATAAAATGGATTAATTGGGCAATCGGCCTAAACCCATGCTGAGATACATCCCTGAATATATCGGGAAGTATTACCTTTATCGAATTATAATAAATTACAATTGTCTCAATAAAACCATATTGTATGGCATTATTTTCGTAGGCATTTACCCTTGCGGCCTTAAATAGCCCCGTATCGTTCCATACAACCGGGAATCCATGCCTCCAAACCATGAATCCAATTGTGAAGAGCATAAACAAGAAGAGATTACTTGATACTATTTTTAGAAAAGCATTTTTGATATTCATAAAACGCACAAACACCCTTAGACCTATAGATATCCATATGTTATGTCAATTGCCTAATGAAGAGTTCTAAAAATATAGTATTAAAAGAGGAATGTTTATACTTTGTATTAATTATTCTTTTTTTATTTATAAGTTATTTACCATATCTCATATATGACTTCGGATTCCACAACGATTTCGAAATCTGGGCATACAGTAACAAGAAGTGTTGTGGCTGGTTTTCGGAGACATGGCACTTAACCAGTATCGGCCGCTTCCTCCAGGCAATACTCCAGAACATTTACCTTTCATTCTTTACCGACCTGCATAGCCTCGTCTATGGAAGAGGTTTAGCAATTCTTTTCTCTGCTATTGCGGCAATTCTTATTTTTTCACAGGCAAAAAAAGGCGGGATGAGTAATTTCTCCAGCGCAGCCTTTTCACTCGGTGTATTTTTACTCCCACCAGCCCAGGTAAATCTCAGTTGGATAACAAACTTTATTCCAGCCCCATTCACTGCTGTGCTCGTTTTACTCTCTGCAATCATATTCCCAGATTTTGAGAAGATAAAAACCAGAAAACCACAGGTGTGGATAAACCTGTGGATATCTTTTCTCCTATTATTGGCATCCCTCTTTATCTATCCACCAACCGCAGGCTTTTTCCTTCTTATTCCACTGATAAAAATAACCTATTCGGGTATCCAAAAACTGGCCGACAGGGCGCATGCAATATACGCATTCGTCTTCTTCGGAACCACCTCTGCAATATATTTTGTCTTCCACCGCCTGATTTTTATGAACCTCTACAATATCCACTTCCCAAAAACCTCATTTTACAGATTTGATGTTTCTGGCTCTATATTTGAAAATATCTACAAATTCTTCATAGAAATTCTCCCCGTCATGCTAAATCTCTGGAACCCAGCTCCATCAATATTAATTGCTGTAGTTGTGCTATTTGTGATTCTTATTTCATTGGGATTGCTTCGCTTTGCTCGCAATGACGAAAGTGTCATCCCGGCGAAAGCCGGGAATCCAGATCCCCGTTTTCACGGGGATGACAAAGACGTCATTGCGAGGAGCCGAAGGCGACGAAGCAATCTCACGTCATTGCGAGCGCTCACGTCATTGCGAGCGCTCACGTCATTGCGAGCGCTCGAAGGCGACGAAGCAATCTCACGTCATTGCGAGCGAAGCGAAGCAATCTCCTTCTCATCCTCTTCTGGCTTGCCCTCTTTCTCGCAATAAATTCCCCTGGCCTTCTTGCCTCCGGACGCCCCCCTTCTTTCTACAGGGCATGGCATCCAGGAATGGCTGCCATTCTATTATTGGTTTTTAGAAGTATCGAGACGATACCCTGGGTATATATTAAAAGAATGACAATTGTTTTGTTAATATTAATTGGTTCGTTATTTGCGTTTAATAGCTCGAATTTGCTCGCGACCACACTTTCAAGGCAGTTTCAATATTCCATTGAGCAGGTGAAGAGGCAGTACGATCCTGAAAGGGAGCATTATTTTATTGTTGAACTACGCCCTAAAAATCTCCTATTTGGGAGGGAAAGATGGGGGGAGTTAGGTTTTATTCATATTTTGTCAGAGGGGCATGTAAGTTACATAATCAGGAATATTTTAAAAAAGGATTTACCGGTTCCAAGACCTTTAATCTCCCTTGTCGCGAACCAAAAAGATAATGAATTTATTCTGCAGACAGAGCTGTTTGAAAAATATAGTCCCAACCTCAGATGGTCCAGCCCAGATGCAATGAATGATCCCAATTTCAGATTTCTCGATTTTTATGAGGTTACATATCTTGAAAAAAGGGGTCCTATGCCAGTTTCAATTGATATCTCTGCTGATAAGCCAACCCCCATTTCATGCTACAAGCTTTATGCAGGAATAAACGAATCCCCAGACTCTATGCCAAAATCATGGAGGCTTTTCGGGTCAAACGATAAAAATAGTTGGACCATGCTAGATTCCAGACAAAATGAGGTGACATGGAAAATCGCAGAAAAGAGGCTATTTAAAACAATGGAAAGATCGCCGTATTCACATTTTCGCTTTCAGATAGAGTTCTCAAACCAGCCTGATGTAGTTAGAATCCCCGAGCTTCGATTTTATACCCTAGAGAGTGTTTGCGAGGATGATAAAACCCAAATCACAAAAAATATCGACCCTGAGCCTCTAATACAGTCTACATCTGTGAACGGTCAGTCTATAAAGGTCTCTGGAGTAGCCAGGGAGTCTGGGCTTACTGATCCCCAAAGAAGGCTGCAGAAGGCCTTAGATAACGTTTATTATACATTTTGGGAGACATGGGTATTAGAACCGATAACCGTAGATATACATTTTTATGATGAAAAAATAATCAGATGTTACTCGTTCCAGGCTGGTGATGATAAATCAAATGATCTTATGCCGAAGGAATGGAGGGTTTTTGCGTCAAACGATTTTAAGAATTGGGATTTATTGGATTCAAAAGAGAGTGAAACAAACTGGGGTGATAATAGTCGCAGAATATACACTTTAAAGAACAACTCTCCATACTTTTTCTACAGAATAGAATTTCTTGATGTAAATAAGGGATATATTCTTAGGATCTATGAAATTGAACTCTCGGAAGATTTAGGGTGTCATAGATCAATCCCGTAAAAAATGTTTACAATACCATTAGTTATACTAGAATCGGGTTCCAGGCTTTTTGTTCTTTCTTTCTTTCTTTCTTTCTTTCTTTCTTTGGGGAGCAGATTATGTCCAAGAAATACCGAAACGCGACAATATCCTCTTTCATTATTCTTGTCGGTGTCCTGATCTTTTTCTCATTTTTTAACCCAGTCTTTGTTAACAGAGCAACAACAAAGAGTAATACTGGGTCAGATATTGCTGCATCTGGTGATCCCGGCTCCGGCCGCCTTATGTATGCTGCTGAAGGGTACTATTTGGCAAAAATGACGGGCTATGCTGAATCCGAATATGAAACAAAGCTATCCCTTGATAGGGAAATTACCGCATCTAAAAAGGAAGAGCCATCCTTAGGCTTTCGTGACGCATTACGCGAAGCAGAAAACACTCTTGGAACATCTTATCCACAAGGAAGTTCGTTTATCCTGTTAATGACTTTTGAACAAAGCATAGTAAAAAAATTTTTAAGAAAAAGAGAGAATAAAATTACGATGCTTTTATGGAATTCTGATCAAAACGATCCAAATCCATTGATTAGTTTTGAATTAGCTGAAACAAAAACAACAACATATCAATCAGCACAGGTTCCTTTAGAAGATGATCGATTTCGACAATACGGTGTTCCCAATGCCGCCACCTCAGCAGATATAACATTCAGTGTTGCATCTGACGATTCACTCTCTGGTGTATTAACTTTTTATGAAAGTAATGGTGACAAGGTTGGAATTTCCAGGAGGGTTTTTATTACAGATGCCAATGCGCAGCCCACAATAAGCCCTATATATAGAGCCCTATTTCTTGGGACATTCAGTAGACGAACACCTACTGCGCCGACAACACC
>Ga0155587_1009_pt1 | contig 10447 bp, 12 predicted proteins | sample RifCSPhighO2_12_FD_107244 | JGI IMG/M metagenome (GOLD analysis project Ga0155587, IMG submission 107244) | Deltaproteobacteria bacterium RIFCSPHIGHO2_12_FULL_43_9
ATTACAAAGCGGCTGGTAAGACCGCTCATTCGAAAAAACATGCCGCGGGTAGCAGCAAAGCGTGGCATAAGGGTGGGCGTGCGAAGAAAAGAGCCGCAAAAAAGCGCAAGGCTGCAAGATCTGGATTTGATATCAAGCGCATATTCTGGTTCTGGCAGTAAGGGAAGAAGATCTGCAATATAAAGGGTCTTACACTTTTTGGTGTAAGACCCCTTTATTTTTACCTTATAAGTATGTTCAAATACATTTATTGTGAAGAGAACCATTGAGATTGAGCTTCGAAAGATTGATGTTGTTAAATGTGACCTTGATCGCGGAGATCTCTATCTCAGCTTTGATTATGTGTTTGAAGATAAATCGTTTGGTTCCTTTTCAGAACTCTCCATATCCCGTCCAGACTTAATGGCTTCTGAATTTATTCAAAATCTTTTAGAGGCTCCACAGGTTCAAACCTCATCAGATGAGGAGATCTCGGTTCGTGAAAAGGATAAGATTCAGATCAGATTAAGGGAGTTTTTTAAGAGGTTTGTTGTGTCCCGGGCTGAGAGAATGGAGGGAGTCTTAACGGATGAGGCAAGGAATAATTTAAACGCGAGTGGACTGGATTTGAAGGATCAGAGCCAAAGCCTTGATCAGAAGAGTACGAATGAAAAGGTTGAAATTTTACTTTTGCAGTCGAAAAGAATGATTTCCAGTAAATCGTATTTTCTTGCCTCGGAAACCATACAAAAGATTTTGAAATTAGATAAAGAGTGCCGCATGGCCTATTTCTATAAAGGTCTATGTCATCAGGCGCTCGATGAATTAATAGAGGCTGCTGGGGCATTTAGAAAATGGAAGGAGTTGTCGGGAAAGCATATAAGAGAGCCTTATATATTTCTTGTCCGTGTATTTATTTCCCTTTATCGTTACCAGGACGCGTTAGAGCTGTTTGATGAGTATGTGGATAATTTTCCATCTGACCTGGAAGGTCTGCTTTGGAAAGCGCAGATTTATTTTAAGCTTCGTCAAAAAAGGTTTATTCGCCTGCTCGACAGGGTTTATCTGGAAAACGAGGATGTTGTCAGGGATTTTTTGAGAACCAACTGGGAATATAATCAACCCTCAAAGGAGAAGGCCGTTTGGTTAACCCCGAAACTTTCAAGGGCTTTCTTGAACATGAATAAAGAGGAGTTCGCTGAGTTGGTTAAGAGTAGGTTTCTGCCATCTCATTTTGACGACGAGGAGTGTAGATATATTTTTGACAGGGAAGAGTTGAGAAACTGGTCTGAAATTACAACCAGATACAAGCTTTTTGACCGAACCTATCAGAGTTCTCCGGAGTTGCTCAGAGAGGCAATTCAGACAATAAGATGGGAGAGGAAAAAAGGAGAGAATAAGCTTAAACAAAAAGGTCTTCACAAAAAATACCTGCCACCCGCCTCGCAGACGATATTTGATTTTCTGAATTAAATATGGCCATTCAGTTGTCATCCCGGTGAAAACCGGGATCTAGATCCCTGCTTTCGCAGGGATGACACACGTGCTGAATAGTTACAATTAAATATGACCAATCAAGATAGGGCCTGTTCCAGATCGGAGATCAGGTCATCCACATTTTCGATTCCTACCGAAGCTCGTATGAGGGTGTCACTTATACCTATTGCTTTTCGTTTTTCCGGTGGAATGGCGGCGTGAGTCATTATGGCGGGATGTTCAATTAAGGACTCCACTCCACCGAGGGATTCCGCCAGAGAGAAGAGTTTTATTTTAGAGAGGAGTTTTTTCGCGTCATTCAGGTTTCCTTTGATTACAAAGGAAATCATTCCCCCGAAACCTTTCATCTGCAATTTGGCTATTTTATATTGGGGGTGTGATGGGAGACCGGGGTAAATTACCTTCTCGATTTTTTTATGTTTTTCAAGCCAAACGGCAATTTGGTGCGCGTTTTCCTCATGCCTTTTCATCCGGACGGCCAGGGTTTTAATTCCTCTTAGCACAAGCCATGAATCAAATGGTCCAGGGATTGCTCCAAGACTATTTTGGAGAAAATGCAACCTGTCAGAGAGCTCTTTGTTGTTTGTTACAATAGCGCCACCCACGACATCACTGTGTCCGTTTAAATATTTAGTGGTGGAATGCACAACAAGATCGGTGCCGAAATCCAATGGGTTCTGGAAATAGGGTGACGCAAAGGTGTTATCGACAATTGTAACAAGTTTTTTCCTTTTTGCGATGTCAATAACGGCCTTGAGATCGATAACTATTAGGAGTGGATTTGTTGGTGTTTCGATCCAGATGGCCTTTGTGTTTGACTTTATTGTTTTCTCCAGAAGGTTGTGATCGGTTAGATCGACAAACGAAAATTGCAGTCCATGACCGGTCATTACCTTGTCAAACAATCTATATGTTCCGCCGTAAACATTGTCGCAGCAGATTATATGGTCTCCGGTTTTAAAAAGATGGCAGATTGTGGTAGCAGCGCCGCAGCCCGAAGAAAAAGCTAGGCCAAATTTTCCGTTCTCGAGTGCTGCAATATTTTCTTCTAAAACCTGCCTGGTAGGGTTCTGGGTTCTTGAATATTCGAAACCTTTGTGTTTCCCGGGGGATTCCTGAACATAGGTGCTGGTTTGAAAAATCGGGGTCATTATTGCGCCGGTTGACGGGTCTGGCTCAATGCTGGCGTGAATAGTTTTTGTTTCAAATTTCATAATGTTTCCTCTCGAGTGTCATTCCGACGAAAGTCGGAATCCAGATCCCGGCTTTCGCCGGGATGACACTTTCGTCATTGCGAGCGCTAGCGAAGCAATCCCGCGTTGAGATTGCTTCGTCGCGCTTAGCGCTCCTCGCAATGACGGAGTAGATCCCCGTTTTCACGGGGATGACGTAACTCGTCATTGTGGGCGAATTCGTCATTGCGAGCGAAGCGAAGCAATCTGTTTTGCCCCCTCAATAAGTACCAGTGTTGGAGGAGATTTTTTATTTTCCGCGAGGAAATTATTTTCTCTCATCCAGCTATCGTTAAAAATCTTGCTTAGATATCTGTTTCCGGAATCAGGTAGAAGGACAACGATATATTCCGGTTTTTTGAGCCCCTTTGCGTACTGAATGGCTCCTGCCACAGCCGTGCCGGCGGAGCCGCCAGCGAAAATCCCCTCTTTTTTTACCAGATCCCGGGCTACCAGGAATGATGTCTTGTCATCTATCTGAATAACATCATTGAGACAATTGAAGTCGATTGTGCCTGGGATGAAATCTTCTCCGATCCCCTCAACTTTGTATTGGCGCGCGGTTCCTAGTTTCTTTGTTTTAAAATACTCCGTAAAAAGGGAACCGGCTGGGTCGACACCGATTATTTTAATTTTTGGATTCTGTTCTTTTAAATATTTTCCGGTACCAGAAATTGTTCCTCCGGTGCCCATACCAGCTATAAACGCATCAATCTTTCCATTTGTCTGTTTCCAGATTTCTGGTCCGGTTGTCTTATAATGGGTAATGGGATTATCCGGATTGTTGTATTGGTTTGAATAAAAGCTGTTTGGTGTCTCTTTTACAAGGCGGTTTGCGACCGAGTAATAACTGGTTGGGTCTTTGGGCTCAACGGCTGTCGGGCAGAGTACAACTGTTGCTCCGAATGCCTGTAGAAAACTTATTTTTTCATGGCTCATTTTATCAGGCATTACAAAGATGCATTTATATCCTTTTATGGCGGCAGCAATTGCCAGGCCCGCGCCGGTATTTCCGGATGTTGCTTCAATTATTGTCGCGCCAGGTTTTAGTTTTCCCTGTTTTTCAGCCTGCTCGATTATGTAGATCCCGATTCTGTCTTTAACGGATCCGGCGGGATTGAAATATTCACATTTTGCGTAAATTTTCGATTCAATGCCCTTGGTTAGATTGTTTAACCGGACAAGCGGGGTATTTCCAATGGTCTGGAGGATGTTGTCATACGGAGGTGGGATCATCTTGTGCTTCCGTGATATCTGATTGATTCTTGTTGCTTATATCATCATAAGAGTGGAGTTTCTTTAAAACCTCGTTTGTTAGCTGGATTGGATCGTCTGAGGGGAAAATTTTGGCCTGTTTTAAAAGCTTATTTACTCGCTTTTTATCAGGATTTTTTTTGCTCAGTTCATCGCACAGGGCTAAAAGGACGTCTTTCATCACGAATCCATGGGGTTAGAAAGTGATATTCAAGCTCATAATGACGGTAAAGCCTAGCTAAATCCCGAAGATGGTGTCAAGAAAACTTGTTCTGAAGGTAGATATCCGCTACAAGCCTTATCCTATGCGGGTGGGAAGGTATTATATAGAGTCTATTTTATCTAAAAATGGGATGGGGGAGGTATATCTCGCGAATTTAAGGGGTGATGCAGGTTTTAATAAAAGGGTTGTTATTAAGCTGGCAAAGCCTGAGCTTGCAAGGAGCGAAAAATTAAGAAGGCAATTTATAAGGGAAGCAACGCTGTCCGCGCAGTTGTCACACCAGAATATAGTTCAGGTATTCGATTTTGGTTTTGAAAACGGAAGACCATATCTGGTGATGGAGTATGTTGAGGGGTTTAATTTAAGAGAACTAATTAATGAAGAGGTAAATTTTTCTGATACGATGACGGTGTCTTTGCTATATCAGGTTTTATTAGGATTGGAAGAGGCGTTTCAAAAAAATATAGTTCACAGGGACTTGACCCCCAGCAATATCCTTGTAAATAAGTTTGGAGTTGTTAAGATTGCCGATTTTGGTTTGGCTAAGTTTGAAAACGAACCACAGACAGGAGAAGTCTGGGGTAAACTCTCATATATTGCTCCGGAAATTATAAATGGTGAGAGTGCCGATCATAAGAGTGATTTATATAGTCTGGGAAAAATTGGCGAGGAGCTTCTTAAGGGCAGTGATTCAAAATTATCTGTCTTAATTTCCTCACTTCTGCTTCCGAGAGGGGAGAGGCCTTCAAATACCTACGCGCTGGTTCAATCGCTTAAAGATTTTGAGGGGGATGGCAGCAGTGAGCTTGCGCAGACTGTATTGGCTCTTCTGTTAAAACGTGGGCAGCGACCCGGGGAAATGGTGAGGTCTCCTGAAAATACGGGTAAAATAGTTAATGGTCGTAAATACCTCCGGTTAAGCGCAGCCTGCTTTTTCTACGTGGCGCTTCTTTTATCCACAGGGTCTGTTGATAAGTTCGTGGTTGCACAGGAAGGGAAGATAACCTCCGTATTAAATCTGAACGTTGTTCCCTGGGCATATGTGTATGTAAATGATGTTTATTGGGGGGAGACTCCAATCGTTGGTAAAAGGCTGTCGGCTGGTAATTACAGGGTTGTTTTTACCAATCCAACACTCAGGCAATCTAAGGAGTTCAGAGTTGAGCTTCCTTCCGGTAAAGAGGAAAACGTTTTTTATTCATTCCCGGTGTCTAAAAAAATGAACAATTAAATTCTGTCGCGTTGAAACGCGACAGAATTTATCCTGAGGGCGAAGCCGAAGGATCTCGGCGGATCCAGCGCAGTCATCCGGCGAAAGCCGGGATCTAAGATTCCGGCTTTCGCGGGAATGACGGAATAGATTCCCGCTGCAGCCTGTACTCCGCGAAAGCGGGGTGCGGGAATGACACGTGGGAATGACAAAATAGCCAGGATTACGAATTTGTCGGGGTATCCGGACAGGGTTAATTTTATAAAGAAATTCGCATTACTCCATGATGTTACCGGGTTTTTTCAGTTCCCCTGTATAAATCCTGGCATTTTTTTAGAAGAAACAATTTAAAAACCCCAATAATTTCAACACAAACAACCCGGTCTGGCTATTGCAAGATAAATGCTTATAGCAGCTTTGTTCGTAGATTAATTTATACAGGATTAGGGGGTCGGATGATTCGGTTCTTTTCCATATTTTTAGGTTTATTTTTTATCGTACCTCTCACAGCAGAAGCGAAACGCACATTCACGACCATTAAGGCGTACGCGGAGAAGTTTTCCGCCAATCCGCTCAAATTAACCATAACACCCGTTTCACAGCAGGATGTTTTATTAAATTGGTTTTCTAACGGGAGAGCAATGTCACCCCAGATAGCTGTTAGGAGCAGCCGGCAGGGAAGAGAAATTTACTACTATAAACCGAAACAGAATGCCCTGGCTGCGTTTAACTTTGGGGTTTCAGATTTTCAGTCCGGCAACTATTATGATGCTTTGCGAAAATTTAAAACCGCGCTTCAACTCGATCCAAATTTCTATAAGGTTTACCTCTTTATTGGTGATACCTTCTTTATGAAAGGTCAATATAAAGAGGCAATTAAGTTCTTCAATAAACTTCTCGAAAAAAATCCAATAGATTACATGGCGAATCTCTATTTGGCTGATAGCTATTGGAAACTAGGGGAGCTGGCAAAGGCCAAAAAATATTTAATACGCTCATTAATATTAAATGTGCGCAATGGTGAGGCGTGGGGGAAGCTGCGCGGACTGGGAGAGTTAATGGGCTTCGCGGTTGATAATAATAGATTTATTCCTCTTGTCGTAATGGATGAAAAATCCAAACTAGTTAAGGTGGCGGATGGTATATGGAAGAATTATGGTTTGTGTAAGGGCGTCTGGAGAGGTGATTCGGATTTCTTCACGAAAAAAACATCTATTTCCAGCTACAAACATACCATTGCCGAAGAGTTTGAGTGTGTCGTAAATCTCCTGGAGGGAATCAGTTTAGAGAAGAAAACAAATCCTAATCTTAAAGTGCCTCTAGGCATCAGGAGACTTCAGCTTATAGCATCAAGAGGGGACCTTTATGGGCTGGTTGTTATGGAGCTCTATCTTCCACAAAACCCGCTTATGGCAGCTTTGATCAGTGAAAAGGAGATGGAGAATCTAACCCTTTATATTGATAAATATATCCTTATAAAGCCTCATGGGCAGCATAAGATTTTCAGGGAGGAGAGAAAAAGAGTTTTAAGTTCTCTGTAAAAGTTTGCACCTAGTCCACCCCAAGCCCAAGATTGCGAATCGCGTCTTGGGCTTTTTTTTTGATTCTCGATTTTTCATTACTTAAAAAGATTGCCAGTCGGTACTTCTCCAGTGCTTCCTTAGGAGAGGTGCGCACAAGCGCGTATCCCTCCAGATATGCCCTTTCCGCGAACATCTCTATCTGTGACTCCCACCTGATGATCTGTTCAGCCCACCCTCCAATGAATGGAACATTAAATTGCTTTCTTAAACTGGCATCCAGCGCCCTTAGCGTCTTAAACTGATTCGCCCCGTTTCTAACTTCATGTTTTGAAAAAAGATCGAGGAATCTCTCGGTTGTCACCTTTATTTCGTGAATATTTTTGGCGACATCTACGCTATCCTTTGCCTCCTTGCTGAAGGGATCTTTATAGAAGCTGTTCAGGCAGTGTGCTTCCGCGATGTCGAGTGCTCCATTGAAGTATGCCTGTATCTCCTGAGGTAATATATCCGGATCAAAAGGCTGCTCATTCTCTACTTTTTGTGTGTTTACCGTTTTTAGGGGTGCACTACTTTTCTCTGTTGTCATCCAGATTACGAGTAATGTTATGACAGGAAGGCCGAGTGCAATCATCAATGATCTCCTCTTCCTGTTTTTTAAATCAGGCCTCAGTGGATTGATTGGAACAGGCGTGGTTATCTCTTCAATCATCCTAGAACCTCCATGAGAGACTTAAAGAAGGGGGTAATTAAAATTAATCCGGTAGCCGGCAAAATAAACAGGAGAAGTGGAATCATAAGAATAAATGGGGCTTTGAGCGCCCCGCGTTCAGCCTCTTCAAGAAGCTCCATTCTTAATGATGAAGCCAGTGCCTTTAGTCCAGGAATCAGGGGGGAGCCGGTTTCCGCGGAGAGTTCTATAAGATCTGCTATCTGCTTTATCTCTTTAAGTTTTACCTTTGACGCGAGCGCGTTAAATGCCTCCTCCCTCGGTCTTCCCTGCTGGATTTCCTGGGTCGTAATTAAAAGTTCATTTTTTAACCTTGATTCCTGGATCTCCGATGTGACTATTTCGATTGCCTCCCTGAATTCTATCCCCGAGGATAGGCATATTGTTAACTGATCGATCAAAAATGGAATATCTCCTCTGTATTTCATCTCCTTCTCCCACTGTAAATAATCCAGATTGCGCCAGTTAACTGTAGTAAAAAGGCCAACAGGTAAATCGTCCGGGTTTCAGGCGATGATAATGAGGTGTTTATCAACTCGGGTTCCAGATGGCGCATTAAAAGAAATGTAAATATAGGTATGGGGATTGTTATGTAGCCCTGTAGCCTTGCAGTGAGTGTTAACGTTCTTATTCTCTCTTCATTCCGGAGTTCATTCTTCAGGGAGATTGCGATCTCTTCGAGGTATGGTGCAATAGATCCGCCGGATTTTGTTGATATTGCGATTGTTGTCGCAAGAATTGTTAAAGACTGAAAATTCCAGTTCTTTGCGGAGCGTTTAATTGCCGAAATCGGTGACCCTGACAGATTAAACTCCGTTGACCAGAGCTCGAGTTCCTTCCTGATGATTCCAGCTGATCGTTTCGCGACATATTGTATCGCGGAGGATATTGGGGATCCTGCCCTGACAACGGTTGAGAGATTAATGAGTGTCGATGGAAATTCTTTCCTGAATTTATGGCGAAGCAGTAAAAACTTCAGCCTCTCTCTCATGGGTTCGGCTAAATACCAGATAATCACGAGGCATGTGGCAATTAAAGATTGATTAGGAAAGAGAGGAAATATTAAAGCCAGCAATGATCCCAGCCAAAAATAGGAGGCGGATTCATATTCTGTTACCGATTTGTCGCAAGCAATCAACCAACAAAAAAGCGGGAGTGGAGATAATAATAATTGAATGGCTGTAATTTTCATCGCCGTAAATTTTTGATTTCTAATAATTTTTTATCAATTATTGACTGGGCCTCTTCGCTGGTTCTGTGAGAGCTTCTTTTTCTCCAGTTTGCTTCTGTCTCGAGAATCCATTGCCTGAGGTGAGGATCGTTTTCATCAATGTCAGTTAAATTTACTAAATCGGGTGCCATTCTTATGACTTCCCCATCAATTACAGTAGTATACTTATCTTTTCTTCCAGATTTTATAGTGGATATAGGATTGCCTTTTAACAGCTTTTCCAAGCCATGAGCGAATTCTTTTCTCTTCTTCTTTTGATTTATTATAATAGCCATTTTTTATAATCTCCTCATATACTTTAGTAACTAATTTTAATTCATCTGGGTATAAATAAACGTCGTTTTCAACTACGCCTTCACGCAAATAAGATGCCCAACGAAAAAGCATTTGTAAATTTTTATTATTTAGATGTATTTCATACTTCTTGTCCCTATCATAATAGTAAAAATGTGGTAGTGAGTTATCAATGTGCTGTTTATTTTCCAGCCATTTTTTCTTAATTGCATACAATTCCTCATCAGTATAATAATATTTTGACTTTGGTCTTCGGACCATAAACTATGCCCCAAATATTTCCCAATGAACTGATACAAATGCACTTTACGTGCCATTGAAATCATTAGGGAATTTGGCGGTAGGGGGGTCCAAAATTGGACGGTTCGGTCGAAAATTGTACGGTTGGAGGTGAAGATGCCGTTTGTAAACAGGGAAGAGGCTGCCAAAAGGTTAGCTAAATTACTGGAAGAGTATAAGGAGAAAAACCCGCTGATTTTGGCCATTCCACGTGGCGCGGTTCCCATGGCTCAAATTATTGCTGATCGAATCGGTGGTGAAATCGATGTTGTGTTGGTTCATAAGCTTGGTGCCCCTGGAAATCCAGAATATGCCGTCGGGTCGGTGGATGAGTATGGCCACATTTACTTAGGCGAAGGGGTAACACTGCTTGGATTATCCAAAGAGTATTTGGATGATGAGGCAAAGGCTCAACTTTCGATGTTAAAGGATAGAAGGAGATTTTACACTGAGGTCAGAGAAGCAATTAATCCCACAGGTCGGATCGTGATCATTATTGACGACGGCATCGCCACAGGTTCTACGATGATTGCCGCTATTCATGGAATCAGGGAACAAAAACCGAAAAAGATTGTGGTTGCCGTGGCGGTTGCACCACCTGATACTATTGTAAAAATTCAAAAAATAGCAGATGAAGTCATCTGTCTGGAAACCCCATTATATTTTGGCGCTGTAGGCGCCTTTTTCGATGACTTTCGTCAGGTAAGTGACAAAGAAGTGATGGAAATTTTACGTAAAAGGTCTTAATCCCTCCTTGAGATGCAAAAGGAAAACCGCTATAAACAGCACCTGTTCGTCATTGCGAGCCGAAGGTGCGTCATCCTGAGCATCTCCGTCGTTGCGAGAAGCCGAAGGCGACGAAGCAATCTTAGCGAGAGATTGCTTCGCTGCGCTCGCAATGACGACTTTCGTCATCCTGAGTGAAGCGAAGGATCTCTTTCGTCATCCTGAGTGAAGCGAAGGATCTCTTTCGTCATCCTGAGCGAAGCGAAGGATCT
>Ga0155587_1007_pt1 | contig 10330 bp, 11 predicted proteins | sample RifCSPhighO2_12_FD_107244 | JGI IMG/M metagenome (GOLD analysis project Ga0155587, IMG submission 107244) | Deltaproteobacteria bacterium RIFCSPHIGHO2_12_FULL_43_9
TTCGTCATCCCGAGTGAAACGAGGGATCTCTTTTTCGTCATCCCGAGTGAAACGAGGGATCTCTTTTTCGTCATCCCGAGTGAAACGAGGGATCTCTACGATGAGATTGCTTCGCTTCGCTCGCAATGACGTGCGCTCGCAATGACGGATTTTGTTGCTCATTATCGATTCTTCTTTATGTACTTACCAATAATCAGTTCCAATCGCTTATAAGTCTCTTTTGGAATATTTTCAGCGCGGGTAACAAATGCATGCTGCAAGGATGCACCACATGTACATTTTTTGGTTTTGGAAATCCTGGACGAGGTCTCCTTTATTATCTTTTTTGCCACTGAAACATTTTTGGCAATAACCTCTAGCACCTTAAGCGCGCTAACCGCCTCTTCTTCTTCATGCCATGAGTCATAGTCCGTAGCCAGTGCAACCGTCGCATAACAAAGCTCTGCCTCCCTGGCCAACTTCGATTCTGGAATATTTGTCATCCCAATAACATCAGCGTTCCATGATCTGTAAAGATTAGATTCGGCACGCGTTGAAAACTGTGGTCCCTCAATGCAGACATAGATTCCACCAACATGTAGCGTTGCACCTGCCGCATTAGCCCCATCCCTTAACACCCCCCTCAACTCATCACATGTCGGATCACCAAGACCAACATGAGCAACAATCCCATCCTCAAAAAATGTGCTGGGCCTGATACCTTTGGTTCTATCGATAAACTGGTCAACCAAAACTATATCACCAGGCTTGATCTCTTTCTTCAAACTACCCACCGCGCTGAGTGAGATCACCTTTTCAGCACCCAACTTTTTTAATGCGTAAATATTTGCCCGGTAATTTACCTCAGAAGGTCCGTGACGATGCGCTTTTCCATGCCTTGGGAGAAAAAGGAGTTTAACATCATTCATTGTCCCTGAATGAATCGCATCAGATGGTGCACCAAACGGTGTCTTAACTGAAACCTCTTTTTTATTACTCAAACCCTCCATCTCATAGAGACCACTGCCACCGATGACACCAATTATTGTTTCACCCACAAGCTGCCTCCTTCGTCATGCCCAGCCCGAAGGGCGTCGGGCATCTCTTCGAAGTAAAGCTAATATGATTAATTTTGTGGTGCAAGTATTAAGCAATTGGTGACGGAGGCAAATTGTCTATTTCTTAATCTAAATTATTTGCTGACCTCAGCTGCCCACAAGCGGCAAGGATATCAAGACCTCCACTTATTCTGGTCGTAACAACATAGTGATTACTTAGAACAATTTTATGAAAAGATTTCCATCGCTCCTCGGTTGGGCGACTGAATTTTGAACCCGGATATGGATTGTAGGGGATCAGATTAATTTTGCATGGAATTCCTTTTAATAACCTAACTAATTTATATGCATCTTCATCAGAATCGTTCACACCTGACAACAATGTATATGCAATCATAATGGGATTTTTGTCTGAAATAGGAAGTTCGCGAAGCGTCTGCAATAGATAATCCAAAGAATATTTTCTTGCAATTGGCATAATCTCCCTGCGAAGCTCGTCGGAGACTGCATTCAACGATAAAACAAGTCGAACCCTAATCTCTTTCAACACCCTGATCATATTAGGCGCCACACCAACGGTTGAGATTGCAATCTTCCTTCTTCCAAAACCTAAACCTTGTTGATCAGATATAACCTCAATTGCTTTCTTAACCTCATCAAAATTATCTAATGGCTCCCCCATCCCCATAAAAACTATATTAGAAATTCTCTCACCCGGTTCTAAAATTCGACGCGCCTCTAAAAACTGAGCAACAATTTCATCCGCTTTTAATTGCCTCTGCAATTTCTGTTCTGCTGTCAGACAGAAACTGCACCCCATCTTGCAACCGACCTGACTGGAAATACACAAAGTCAGTCTACCTTCATCTGGAATTAAAACTGTTTCAATTGTCTCTCCATCAGACAATCGAAAGAGTATCTTTCTTGTGCCATCCAGAGCTGATTTTTGTAATTTCAGTAATTCCAACCTTGTAAACTGCCAATCGGCGGAAAGCTTTCTTCTCAAATCAGTTGAAAGGTTTGTCATTCTCTCAAAATCTACTAAGTTCTCTTTATACACCCACTGAGCAACCTGGGTTGCGCGAAATGGCTGTTCACGCTGTAAAACAAACCACCTCTTTAAACCTTGGATAGGCACTGAATAGATTGATTTTTGAGACATAGTAATGGACTATAATGCTTATAATTTAAGCGGGCAAGGGTAGTTTGACATGATCCAACCCCGTATCTACATTGGTAATTTCAGGAGCAAGAATGATTTCTGTCGTTATTCCTATTTATAACGAAAAAGATTCTATTGAACCTCTGTTTTCTGAACTTCTTCCAGTAATGAATGCCTTGGAAGTTCCATACGAAGTAATCTGTGTTGATGATGGTAGCAGTGATGGTAGCAGTGATCTCTTGAAGAATTTTTCAAAATCTGATGCAAAAATCAAACATATAAAATTTAAAACTAATTGCGGACAAACTGCTGCTTTTGATGCAGGCTTCAGAGCCGCAAAGGGTGGAATTATAATTACTCTCGATGCAGATCTTCAGAATGACCCAAATGATATACCGAAGGTCATCGAGGCCCTTGAACATGCTGACGTTGCCTGTGGCTGGAGGTGGAAGAGAAATGACCCTGTAATAAAAAAAATATCGTCAAAGATTGCTAATGGTGTTCGTAATTGGTTGAATCAGGAGGATATCAAAGACACAGGATGTTCCCTGAAAGCATTCAGAAGATCTGTAGTTGAGAGATTTAAACTATACAAAGGGCTCCATAGATTCTTCCCGACACTTGCAAAAATGGAAGGGTTCAGGGTTGTAGAGGTAAAGGTTAATCATAGAGAGAGACAATTTGGGATTAGTAAATATGGGGTAACTAATAGGATCTTTCGCGCTCTGGCTGATGCATTCGCAATCCGATGGATGCAGAAGAGAATTATTCGATATGAATTCGAGGAGAATATAAGTTGACGTGGGATTATTGGGTAATATTAGGTTTTGTTGCACAGGGTCTCTTCTTCATGAGATTTTTTATTCAATGGATCTCTTCCGAGAGAAAGAAGGAGAGCCATATTCCAATTGCTTTTTGGTATTTTTCTCTGGCAGGAGGCGCACTTTTACTTGTTTATGCCATTAAAAGACAAGATCCCGTTTTTATCATCGGTCAGGCAACCGGTTTAATAATTTATATAAGAAATCTGATGTTGATCGCCAAATCCAAAAAACAATATAGATTTTCCTCATCGCCGCAACAAATTAACTAATTTAAAAATAAAATCAAAAAATAACCTCTACCTCTTTTGGAAGGCTGTTGCGAATGCGTTCCTTTTCGACGGTTGAAAATTTATTGTTGGCCAGGCTAAGCCATCTAAGCTTTATAAGCCCACTAAATAAACCCTCGGGAAGAAAATTCAGTTTATTTGAGTCTAGATAAATTACCTCCAGCTCTATTAATCCCCGAAAAAACTCTTCGGGAATTAATCTAAGTCTATTGTCACTGAGTCTCAACCATTGCAGATTTGATAGCCCCTCCAGATCATTGCCCTTTAAGGTATCCATTCCCTTTGACCATAGGTTTAAACTTTTTATGGTACCCAGATCGGCATCCGATACATCCGAACAACCCTTGCCCACCATTGCACTTATGGTTTCATGAACTTCTTTTGTTCGATCACAAATTGCCGGATAGCCTGTAGCCATGAATACAAAACTGAGTAAGATCATGGAAAGAGATGAGATAAAATAGACTTTCTCCACAAGAGCCTCGTGTTTCAACAACAATAAAAAACAGCGATAAATACCTTGTGAGATTATTATAAAACTTTCGATTACAAATTAACAAGCTCTTCTTTTTTAAAGAAGTAGCTGACTTCTCTTTCTGCGGATTTTGGAGAGTCACTGCCATGAACGGCGTTTTTTTCGATGCTTTCGGCAAAGAGTTTTCGAAGGGTTCCTTCGTCTGCGTTTGCTGGATTTGTCGCGCCCATTATATCCCTGTTTTTTAAGATTACATTATCACCCTGAAGAACCATTAATACAACCGGACCAGATGTCATGAATGAGACGAGTGAATCGAAGAATGGCTTTCCCTTATGCTCGGCATAAAAACCCTCTGCCTCTGGTTTTGTTAAACGTTTCATCCTCATCGCAGCAATTTTGATTTTTTCTTCCTCGAATCTTTTAATAATTGTTCCAATTAGTTTTTTGCTAACAGCATCGGGTTTAATAATTGAAAGGGTTAGTTCGTTTGGCATATAAGTTCCTTTATCAACAGAGATTGCTTCGCTTCGCTCGCAATGACGGACACGCTCGCAATGACGGACACGCTCGCAATGACGGACACGCTCGCAATGACGGACACGCTCGCAATGACGGACACGCTCGCAATGACGGGCACGCTCGCAAGGACGGACACGCTCGCAATGACGGGCACGCTCGCAAGGACGGTCTCAATCACAATGATGTCCGTCCCCGAATCACTTTCGCTACTGTCTCACCAATCTCTGCCGGGGATCTAGAAACAATAATTCCTGCATCCTCCATTACTTCAATCTTTTCCTGTGCGGTACCTTCGCTACCCGCAATTATTGCACCGGCATGCCCCATTCTTTTTCCTTTTGGTGCTGTTAACCCGGCTATATAACCAACAACCGGTTTTGACATGTGTGCCTTAACAAAGGCTGCTCCTTCTTGTTCGTCAGATCCTCCTATTTCACCAATCATAACGACAGCCTCTGTATTTTTATCATCTTCGAAAAGCTTTAATGCATCTACAAAATTTAATCCCTTAACCGGATCACCCCCAAGCCCAATACATGTCGACTGACCAAGGCCTTGCTTGGTAACCTGGTCGACAGCCTCGTAAGTCAATGTCCCACTTCTTGATACAACCCCTATTGTTCCCCGACGATGGATCTCGCCCGGCATTATTCCGATCTTTGATTCCCCTGGGGTAATAATTCCAGGGCAGTTTGGTCCGATCAAAACCGATTTGCTGTTTTCCAGTGCCCTTTTTACCTTGATCATATCCAGCGTTGGAATACCCTCGGTAATCGCGACTATTAATGATATTCCCGCATCTAGTGCCTCAAGGATTGAATCGGCGGCAAACGGGGCCGGAACAAAGATCATTGTCGCAGTCGCATCGGTTTCTTTAACAGATTCTTTGACTGTATCGAAAACAGGAATCCCTTCAAAATCTGTTCCTCCCTTGCCAGGGGTAACACCTCCGACGATTTTAGAGCCATAATCCCGGCATCCCTTAGTGTGGAATGCTCCGTTTTTTCCTGTAATTCCCTGACAGATTATTTTTGTATCTCTGCTTAGGAGTATGCTCATTATGCACCCCTCTCCTTCAATGCCTGCACAGATTTTTGAGCTGCCTCCGACATCGTCCCCGCGGTAATAATGGGAAGACCGGATTTGACGATTATTGCCCTCCCCTCATCAGAATGGGTTCCCTGGAGCCTGACAACCAGTGGAATTTTTAAATGAACCTGTTTTGCAGCCTCTATAATTCCTGTCGCTACCCTGTCGCAATGAACAATTCCACCAAAAATATTTACCAAAACAACCTTTGTGTTCGCGTCAGATAATAAAATTTTAAATGCCTCTTTGATTCTCTCTGTTGTTGTTCCACCGCCAACATCCAGAAAGTTTGCAGGCTCCGCTCCATAGAGCTTGATAATATCCATCGTTGCCATAGCAAGCCCTGCTCCATTGACCATGCAACCTATGCTTCCATCCAGACTAATATAGTTAAGCTGGTGTTTTGATGCTTCAACCTCTTTTGGGTCTTCCTCTGTGGGATCATAAAATTCCTGCAGATCGAGGTGGCGGAAGAGTGCGTTGTCATCGAGGTTGATCTTCGCGTCCAGCGCCAACAACTCTCCATCTCTGGTAAGTACCAGTGGATTTATCTCAGCAATCGACGCATCCGATTCCGTGAATGCCTTGTAAAGCGCCCGCAGAAACTGAGTAGCCTTTTTTGTAAGTGTTGTCGGTAATTGTAATCCAAAGACAAGCTCCCGCGCCTGAAAATCTGTCAACCCAAGCAGTGGATCGATAACAACCTTTAAGATCTTTTCCGGAGATTTTCTTGCAACCTCCTCGATCTCAACCCCACCCTCCATACTTGCCATTACTACAAGCCTGCTTCTCCGGCGATCGAGTACAATCCCTAAATAGAGCTCCTGTTCAATTGAAAGACCCTGCTCAATTAAAACCTGGTTTACAACCTTACCCCCCGGGCCGGTTTGATGTGTAACTAATGTCTTTCCAAGCATCTCATCAACATACTGGGCAACCTCAGAGAGCTTTTTCGCAATCTTTACACCACCCGCTTTCCCTCTCCCACCTGCATGTATTTGTGCTTTTACTACCCAGACATCACCACCGATTTCCCGTGCAGCTGCCTGTGCATCCTTACTGTTTGTTACAATTTTGCCCTTGGGGACAGGGACCCCGTAACGTGCAAGAATGGATTTTGCCTGATACTCATGTATGTTCATGATTAAACTTTCGTAACCTTGCAGAGCTCTTTCACGTGGTCAACGGATTTCTGGAAGGCATCCTTCTCCTCATCGGTTAAAGGAAATTCGATAATCTTCTCAATTCCATTTCCACCGATTTGCGCCAAAACCCCGACAAATACCCCTTTAACACCGAATTCACCGTTTAAGTATGCGGCGCATGGTAAAATTCTCTTTTTATCCCTGATATATGATTCCGCCATTTCAATCGCAGCGGCCGAGGGGGCGTAATACGCGGAACCTGTTTTAAGTAGATTAACAATTTCTGCCCCACCGTTTCTTGTCCGTTTTACAATCTCTTCAATCTTCTCTTTCGGCAATAATTCTGTAATGGGTATTCCACCTACTGAACAATATCGTGGTAGTGGGACCATCGTGTCACCATGGCCACCAAGTACAAACGCGCTGACATCCTCGACAGAGACCCCAAGGGCCTCCGAAATAAATGTACGGAATCTAGCCGAATCCAACACACCCGCCATCCCCACAACCATGTTATTTGGAAATTTGCCTACCTTTGAGACGACATAAACCATCGCATCCAGTGGATTTGAGACAATGATTAAAAAGGCTTTAGGACAATATTTTACGATCTGTTCGGTAACATTCTTAACAATTTCCGTATTCTTCGCGATTAGATCGTCCCGGCTCATTCCAGGTTTTCTTGGAAGCCCCGCAGTAACAATTACAACATCGGAATCCTTTGCCTCGGCATAATTGTTGGTTCCCGTTATTCTGGAATCTATTCCTGCAATGGGACTAGACTCAAGTAAATCCAGTCCTTTCCCCTGCGGAACCCCCTCCTGAATATCAATCAAAACAATATCGCCAAGATTTTTTATCATCGCCCAGTGGGCGGCTGTTGCCCCCACATGCCCGGCTCCAATGATGGTAATTTTTGATCTCTTCATTTTGCTGTTTTCCTTCTTTTTACTGGGGACGGAGGAAAAGGGGTCAGACCCCTTTTCCTCCGTCCCCAGTTACATAGATCCAACAACTGCGTCTCCAAAACCTGAACATGAAACCTCTTTCGCGCCCTCAGTCAATCGCGCGAGGTCATAGGTTACCTGTTTTTTCTGAATAGCCCCCGCAACCCCTTTTCTGATCAAGTCCGCGACCTCTTTCCACCCAAGGTGATCAAACATCATCGCACCACTCAAAATCAGAGAACTTGGATTTACCTTGTTTTGTCCCGCGTACTTTGGTGCCGTACCATGTGTCGCTTCAAAGAGCGCATAACGGTCACCGATATTTCCACCCGGGCCCATGCCTAATCCACCAACCTGGGCTATTAAGGCATCCGACAAATAATCGCCGTTTAAATTTGGAGTTGCTAAAACATCGTATTCAGCAGGCCGCAAAAGCGCCATCTGGAACATCGCGTCCGCAATACGGTCTTTAATAACAATTTTTCCCTGTGGAATCTTTCCATTCAGCTCTTTCGTTAATTTTTCTTCGGTAATCGTTACATCGCCGAATTCCTTTGATGCAATCTCATAGCCCCAATCCTTAAATCCCCCCTCTGTGTATTTCATGATGTTGCCTTTATGCACTAGCGTAACAGACGGGCGTCGATTATCCATTGCGTATTGAATTGCCATCCTCACCAGCCGCTGGCTTCCAAATTTGCTCATCGGTTTTATTCCAATGGCAGAATCTTCTCTAATCTTTGTTCCCAGCTCTTTATTCAGGAAGTTAATTACCTTTTTGGAACCATCACTATTTGCCGGCCACTCTATTCCTGCATAAACATCCTCGGTGTTCTCCCGGAAAATAACCATGTCAACCTTTTCGGGATGTTTCATCGGTGAGGGAACACCAGGATAATATTTGGTGGGTCGCACACATGCGTAAAGATCGAGTACCTGCCTCAAGGTAACATTTAAACTTCTAAATCCACCACCGATTGGGGTTGTGAGTGGACCCTTAATGGCAACGAGGTATTCTTTGATCGCGGTCAGGGTGTCGTCGGGCAACCATTGGCCGGTTAGTTTATTCGCCTTCTCTCCGGCGAGTATCTCAAACCAAACAACCCTTCTTTTGCCGCCATAGGCCTTCTTTACAGAATCATCAAAAACCTTTTGAGATGCCCTCCAGATGTCGGGACCGGTTCCATCACCTTCAATAAATGGAATTATTACCTCGGAAGGAACGCTCAGCCTTCCATCAGAAGAGACCGAGACGGCCTTGCCCTCCGAAGGTGGCCTAACGTGTTGATAAGAAGCCATATTTCACCATTAAAATGAAGATAAACGACACTAAAATATCAATCTGATCAAGTCAAGGTAGTTGTGCTTGCTTTACTCCTTGCAGGCCAGTAAAAGTAATCGTACCTATTCAGCAAACACGTCATCCCTGCGAAAGCAGGGATCCATTAAAGTGTAAGGCGGGCTAGATTCCCGCTTTCGCGGGAATGACGCTTTCGCGGGAATGACAGCTGAATAGTTGCAAATAATCAAAGATTTTGCTGGAGAAGATGTTGTCTATAAAGCGTATTTTACCTGTTATCGGCATTATATGCGTCTGGGGGATTCTTTTTATTCCAGGCCTTGGATTAAAAGAGCTATGGGATCCGATAGAGCCGCGATATGCCGCCGTTGCGAAAGAGATGTATGAAACAAAACGGTTTTTTATCCCCCATTACTTGGGGGAGGTGTATCTAGAAAAACCACCCCTCTATTTTTGGCTGGTAGATCTATCTTTTTATATCACCGGCAAAGTAGCTGTCTGGAGCGCCCTTATTCCATCTTATGTGGCATCACTAGGTTCATTAATCGTAATATATTTAATTGGCTCAAATCTCTTTTCGGGTGGCGGGAGTCTCATTGCAGCAGCTCTTACGCTGTTTAATATCAGATTCGCCTATCAAACAGACCGTATTCAGATGGAGATGTTGCTTTTATTCTTTGTTCTATTTGCAATCTATGCATTCGTGAAATGGAAGAAGAACAGGAAACCGATCTGGATATTCACATTTTATTTCGTATTGGGACTGAGCATTCTTACGAAGGGATTAATAGGGGCAATTCCTATTTTGGCCTCTGTAATAATTTATGCCCTGGTTGCTAATGACATAAAGTTCAAGGAAATAAAGCTCCCGCAGGGGCTTCTAATAATCCTTGGGGTTTTATCTTGTTGGCTTATACCGGCCTTTCTTGTTGAACTCGGTCCATATGAGGCATACACACTGTTTATGAACGGGGTTGGAAGATTTGTGACAGAATCCCCCAAACACACGGTTTTCTATTATTTCAGAATATTACCAACAGAGTTCGCCCCCTGGACAATATTCGCAATCCCAGCCCTGTTCGATCGGGGGAGAGCAGCCATCAGGGAGAGGGATAATGTTTCTATATTGTTAATGATAATTCTGATCTCTACTTTTATATTTCTCTCGATAAATTCCAAAAGACATTCGCACTACTCGATACTTATGATTCCAATTCTATCCTTAATTGTTGGCTATTGGTCTCAGATAAACGTTGGAAGCAGAATAATAAATACTTTGATCCGGTGTACGGCGCTTTTATCGATTGCTGCGGTACCGATACTATTTACCGGATACATGATATTTCCTCAATTTCTAAAAAATGGAGAGTATAGCTGGGCCATACCCCTCGTATTAAATCTTCCAATACCACTTTTACTTTCAATTATGGGCATTGGGGGATTGCTATGCATCTGGGGCGCGTTCAGGGAAAGGGTGAACCTCCGCATAGTCTATTCCGGGGTAATAATATATTTTTGCGCAATCATATTTTTCATGAACGT
>Ga0155587_1102_pt3 | contig 10191 bp, 8 predicted proteins | sample RifCSPhighO2_12_FD_107244 | JGI IMG/M metagenome (GOLD analysis project Ga0155587, IMG submission 107244) | Deltaproteobacteria bacterium RIFCSPHIGHO2_12_FULL_43_9
AAATTCGTCATCCTGAGCAAAGCGAAGGATCTCTTCGTCATTGCGAGCGAAGCGAAGCAATCTCGAGATCCCTCGCTGCGCTCGGGATGACGAAAACGTCATTGCGAGGATCTTCCGTCATTCCCGCGAACGCGGGAATCTGGATCCCCGTTTTCACGGGGATGACAGGCTTTTGTCATTCCGGCGAAAGCCGGAATCTAGTGGATGACAGGGCGCGGGGATGACAAAAACGTCATCGCGAGCGAGGCAATCTCGCGTTGAGATCCTTCGCCTTCGGCTCAGGATGACGGTTACGTCGCCTCGGGATGACGGTTACTGATAATCTGAACTAACCCTCAGTTGAACTGCGGAGCCATCGAAGGATACATTTTCAATCGCAACATGGAGTCCAATCGTCGGCAATTTGACGCTATTATCGGGGTCCTCTTCCCTGTAATAAGAGATGGCATCGTTGAAGGAATTGTTACCCCTTCCCTCTCCAACAGATATCGGAACACCATTTGGATCAAATAGCGAAAATTGCGAAAGATCATCGAAATTAAACGCAGCATCCCTGAGTTGCACCCTGGTCCTAAGTGGTTTTCCTTTACTATCGAGCAGGCTATCCGGATGGCTGTCTACAATGAGCAGGAATCCCTCCCCCGGATGTGCCCCGACATGATTGTCGCCTGACAGATATTTTTCATTTCGATACCAGATTAGAAGACCCGGTTCGTGGGAAAAGAAATCTGCCCAAACTGGACCAGCACCAGATTGTGACACACGCATATTATAAACAGATGAGAGTGCCTTATCGAATCCATAATGCGTCCTCCACTCAACCAGGTAATATCTTTTATAATCTACGATGTATTCCCCATCGACCAACATTCTGAAGCCTTCAGCAGTCCACCCTTCAAGAGAAACATCTTCAAACGAATCTTCCAGAATGGTGTTATCTCCGGCTAAAACCCTGAGATTATCGACAACAAATCCCCGACCCTGCGCAGCCCCATCAGTCACATACCTGAATCTGAATACAATCTCTTTTCCGGCAAACTGTGACAGATCAAATGTCGCCTCAACCCAACCGCTACTATCCCCGGTAATTCCGTGACCCAGGTTAGACCCATTGGGATTTGTATCTGTTGTGATTGATCCGGAAATAGAACGAAAGATCCCGGACTCGTCCTGAACCTCAACATACGCATAGTCATAATCAGCCTCAATTTCATAATTTGTTTGAAAAATCAGTGTGGCAGCTGAATGCCCCTTTAGATCCAGCTTCCTGGTTAAGCTGTTATCCAGATCATCCCCCTTTGCGCTATACACAACCCCCTTTAAATGTACTGGGTCTACTACCTTAACGGTTTCAGTCGCGTTTGGGAGATTTATTCGGAGCGCCTGGGGTTTTAGCCCTCGATGTTCAACGCGATCCAACTGAACAAGATATTCAAATGGTCCACCTGAAACCGAGATCTCTTCTCTATCGAGCCATCCAAGCTCCTCCTTCTCCCATGCCCCAAAGTGCGTTGGAATTGTCCCAAGTGGTCCACCCTGAGGACCTGTCCAACTACCAGAGCTCATTACGGTCCAAAATCCGGTCGACGACTCCGATTCCTTTCCAACAGGCTGGGTGTCATAGAGATCTGGGAGACCCAAATCGTGACCAAACTCATGAGCAAACACGCCAACGCCACCATCCTCTGGCTCCAATGTATAATCGAGAACCCAGATATCATCCGGACTCGCTGTCTTTACACCTCCACGTTTTGCAAATTGGGCTGGGCCAAGCCTTTCCGTCCCACCCTCAGGTAAGAAATTAACCTGACTCCTGTGAGACCAAAGCGCGTCATCACCTTGCGCTCCACCTCCACCCTCTTGCCCTGTCCCAGCATGTATAACCATCAGATAATCAACGTATCCATCCGGCTCATTCAGATCTCCATCGTTATCATAATCATAACGATCCTTTTTATCGAACGCCTTCCAGTCGACATCATTACCAATAACCGCCAAAAGATCGGGAATTATACGCCAGACAGCCCCATTTAAATTATCGTGCCCCTCTCTTGCAGGATCATCGGCGCCATACTCTTTCTCCGCGGTAGGCAACCGGTACCACCCCTTAACAACCCCATCGACGGTATATCGCCCACTCGACTGCTCAAGATACCAATTGGACATTGATACTACACCGGAGGTTCTAGTAAAAAGTAAATGTTGGTAATGCCTCGAAGAGAAGTCCGGTACCCAATAATCAGTGTTATTCAGATCAGGAAGTGGTTGCTCTAACTGATTATGAAGAGGGCCAACCCCTTCCGCGTCAGCAAACTCAACTAAAAGAACAAGGATATTATCGACAGTTTTAAGTTCATATTTCAGAACCCTGGCATTTGGAACCAAAGTAGCGCCACCCAAAATATCCGCATTGAAAATAGTCGGTTTTAAATCTGCCAGCGCAGATTCCCGGAGATACTCCGCAACCCTATCCTTTGGCGCATTTGGATGCACCAGAACACATCCATCATTCTTTACCGGGATTGCAAACGAATAAGCTGGGAGAGAGAGAAGAATAATGAGAATTAATTTGAGCCTATCAAACATATCGACCCCCGAAGAGGAAAAAGTGACACAACAAACGCCAGATAACCTAAAATAGCCTAAGATAGGCTAAGCAAATTTCATTCCAGGTAAAACTAACCACTATTTCAGAAATAATAAATACTTTTTTGAAGAAATTGTGACACTAGTGGTATGAAATAATTTCATAGTAGTGTTGCGATATTAACCGCACCAGACAAGCCGAATTTTGAGGCAACCACATCACATTTGGTGGAAAATAGATTTGCAACATCGCAATTTATCTCATTTCTATGCTCGGTAAATACATAGTAGTTCGCCTGCCCCTTGACAATAATAAGATCTGCCTCTTTAGAGGCATTTTTAAACACCTCGGTTCTCTCCTCCCACGAAACACCAAGCGTGTCGCCGCAGGCGCAGATAACCTCTGTTGCGACATCATGTATGCCTACAAATTTTCCATCATCAATCGTTGCGTCACTTGTAATAGCGCCCCCGCGAAGCGCGGAGATTATGGATGGAGAATATTTGAGCAATTCTTTAATAAACAACTTATCCAACGCAATCTCACCAACGTTGTCATGAACAAAGAGAATATTTTTTGACCTCCGTACAAGAGAAAATATCTCTCTGGTTCTATCGATTGCCAAACCCTTTTCAAAAGGTTTTCTGATCATCCCCTCAATCTGGCCAAAATCAACATCATATCCGGTACCAACCGTCCTGAAATCTATATGGTTCCCGGCGATAGACCATCTGATGAGGAGTTTGAATCGTTCATAAGGATCGTGAACCCTATCAAGCTCAGAAGAAATTAACCCGGCGAGCTTAAGACCGACGCGATTGCACGCATCCCTTAGCTCCTTAAACGGGATGTCGATACCGGAAACACGTTTTGCTATTCTATGAACCTCGGTAATGAATTTTGAAGGGACCGTGTTTGTATTGAACTTTTCAGCCATCATCTGTTTGCAAAGCCGCATTATCTCAATGCGTTTATTCTCAGAAATATCAAGAAGGACAACCGCACCAGCGACGTCATCAAGAATACATTCAATGCAGGCAAATTCTGATTTCATAGCCATTATCTATACTGTGATTAATAAAATGGTTCAATAAATCCGGGATTTTACAACACCCTATATCTTGTTCCCCGACCCAATCCAATCCTCTCAATCTTTTGTAGACGCATCAGCTTGTCCATGATTTGATTTATTGTTGGACGCGCAACCTTGGTTTGTTTAGATAGCTCCGCGGGCGAGGCCTCCCGAACACCCTTTAGATATTCCCAAACGCGGAGCTGTTTTTGAGAGAGATGTTTTTCGATATTTTTATCCGACAATAATTCAACTGCCATTTTTGCCTGAGTTAGTAGAATGTCCAGGAAGAATTCCAACCAGGGTATGATGTTTCCGGCCCTACCCCCCATCGTCTTCTGACTACTACGCAATGCCACATAGTAATCCGCCTTGTTGTCCTCAATTAATTTCTCGTGCGATATATAAGGAACATAATGATACCCAGTTTGTAGCAGAAGCAAATTAGTGAGTACTCTGGAAAGTCTGCCATTTCCATCCTGAAAAGGATGAATCTTCAAAAATTCAATCAAAAAATTCCCGATAATAAAGAGGGGATGAATCTTCTTGATTTTTAAAGCTAGTTGTACCCATTCAACCAGTTCCTGCATCTCTTTTGGCGTTAGATATGCAGGAGCTGTGTCAAATAAAAGGCCTATAGACTCACCTGCTTCATTGATCATATGAACTTTATTTTCTCTTTTTTTATATTCCCCGCGGTGAGGTGAATCCTTTTGGGCAAACTTTAATAATTCTTTGTGAAAATGTTTAATCGTTCCTTCAGAAAAGCGAATTTGTTTCCAGGAATCAAAAACATTCTGAAGAAGTTCATAATAACCCTGTACCTCTTGCTTATCCCTGTCAGCGAAGCGCTGAACTCCAATTCCACGCATAAGTTTTTCAATCTCTTCATCCGTAAGCTTTGCACCTTCAATCCTTGTGGATGCACCGGTAGAAGTAACCAGAACAGACTTTTTTAAGCGTCCTAAGAGTTGAGGATTAAGACGAGCCCCCCCTGTCCACTCTCCTTTAAGCTCATCAATTTGTGTAATTTTCGTCCACAATTTGTTAGGAATAGATTTTAATCTCTGATTAAATTTTGTCTTTTTTTTCATATGTTTTAACTATATAAGATTATATAAGATTGTCAAATATGGCTGTAAAATCAGGCTATTACCGCAATTAATAAAATGGTCCAATAAATCCGATGAGACAGCCCAGAAATGGCTTCGCATTTTAGGACCTGTTCCTCTTAGCTGATTATTTCATGTGACAGTTTGCGCAGAGTTGTTTGACATCATTTTTCAGCGGCACATTTTTGTGGCCTTCAATATTGTGGCAGTTCACACATCCCATCATCCCGGTATGAAAAGTATGTGGCATCTTTTTGCCAAAAGCAGTAACCGTTTCGGGTGGGACTTTGACCCCTACCTTAGAGTGACACATTGTGGCGCAATAGCTGCCTGAAAGCAGCGGTAGAGCGGAGAGATTCGGAGCGGCAATTTTTAACTTGTCAGCTGTTTCGGACAGGGCACCGTCTATACGCCTTAGGGCAACTGAGGCTAGATAGATGTTGTGCTCCCCTCTTCCATCACGTACGAAATGAAGCAAATGATCAGCCTCTTTGACTTTCGGTTCCCATTTTTTGCGATCCTCCCGGGAAAGTTGACTATTTTTCATACCCGCTTGGACCGCCTTTAGTTTATTATCTAACTTTGCAAGCGCCTCTTTTAACTCTACCTTAGTCTCTTCCCAAATTCCCTTAAAACTCGCACCGTGACATTTGACGCAGGCCTCGGGGGATGCAGGAGATGTTTTGCCCAAAAATTCAATGTCGTTGGGGGCAAATTTTTCCAGGTAATGGCAGCCTACGCAATCAACATTGGCGGTAAACATGGGGCTTGGTATTTCCGGAAGATTTAAGGAGGAAACCTTTCCAGTGTACATCAAAAGCTGGCCTGCATGTTTGCTTTCATGACAGTAGGAACATTCAAACGTGAGTGATGCCATGTGCTTCCTGGCGTCCTGGTCCGTCGCATCTATTGTTGCCGATGGAACCTCGATTTTACCAAGCGATGTCTCCCCTGGCTGAGAAAATCCATGCTGCATGACCTCATGGCAATGGAAACATGCGACATTGTGTTTGGTTACATGGTTTACATGAAGAAAGGGTCCCTCCGTGAAACGGGCTAGTTTTTCAGGCTCATTGTGACATGTAAAACAGCGCTCCTGCGCAACATGTCCATCACCACGAACCACATCAAGATGGCAGTCCCTACAGGCAATCCCCTGTTTGGTAACGAAATTCTTGTGATTGTAAGTCATGTTAGCCATTTTGAAATCTTGTGTGGGAAGCTCATGACAGCCGAGGCACCCGCCGATCGGTGTAGGAGTGGGACCTTTGCCGGATATTTTGAAATGACACAGATAACAGGTGTCATAAGTAACTTCCACGTGTCGTCCAACAACGATTTGTGAATGGCAGGAGACACAACGCAACTGCCTGTCCCGCCGCGTCTGCCCGACATGGGATTTGTGATCGAATTTGATACCCCTCTCACTGACCACCCTTCCCTGCAAAAGCCTCGTAGAATGACAGCCCGAGCGAAGGCAGGATGCATCTTCGACTTCGGCATAAGGTTTTGAGGAATAAGTGCGGGTGACATATTTGACCACCTGAGAGACGGCTTGAAATTTTTTCCATAAAATGGTCTTCGCTTTCCCCGGCGGGTAGTGGCACTCAACGCAGGCAACTGTCTGGTGTTTAGAGGTCTTCCAAGCGTTGTAATACGGTTCCATGATGTGGCAGGAGTTGCAAAAATGTGGACTCGTAGAATATTTTACAACGCCCAAAAGGGAGATAATAATGAGAAGGAAAATAGCTCCGATTATCAGGAAAAATGTGGGTTTTAGGTACACATGCCACTTTTTTAGTGGATCTGATATAATACCCATTTTAGAGAAAATTCTTTTTATAATCTTTTTATCACTCATAGTTTTGCGAAGAATGTAACAAAAATAAAGATAATCAAAATAATACCCACGGCCAGTGCGCTAAACCCAAAAATATTCGCGAATTTTTTCATCTCCTCCGTGGGAGGACCCACCAGATTTTCCTCCAATTTTCCCTCTTTTACCAGATTCTTATACTCCGTCGGCCTTTCTTCCTTGAAACGCTCCAGCGGGATAACGCCGGTGAAAATTACATCATCCAACGGGAAGGATTCCGGCCGTAGATGTGTATGGAAGAAATGTATTATAAAAATAAAACCGACTGCGAGGAGTGCTTCTTCACTGTGAATTATCATTGCAACGTTTATTGTCCACCCCGGCAAAAACATAGTAAAGAATTCTGGAAACCAGAGCATAAGTCCCGATATTCCAATAATCGGGACACCCCAGAAGACTGCAAAGTAATCAAACTTCTCCCAGTAGGTCCAGCGTCCGTATGATGGTCGGGGACCGAGAAAGAGAAACCATCTGACCGTGGCATACATGTCCTTGAAGTCTTGTAAATTCGGAACCATGCTGTTCCCGCTCAGCAGAAACTTCTTCCAGCTTTGACCACCTGCAACCTTGTTTTTGTAGACTTGATACAGGTGGTAGGAAAAATAACCGAATGTGATAATGGCACAAAAGCGATGCCAGTGGCCTGCAGCTTGAACACCTCCGAATATCTTCACAAGAAACTGGGCCCATCCTGTGCCAGCAAACTTTAGCATCATTCCTGTAATACCAAGAATTAGGAAGCTAATAACAACAAAAATATGGGTAAGCCTCTCCGAAAGAGTGAAACGTCGAATATAAGTTTGACTGGGGGGTTGTTTTCCTTTTCTCTTCTTCCTCATCGCTGATTGAAGGGAGCGGGGAATCCACAGGAGAGTATGCAAACCGAAAAAGCCAAACACACTCAGGAGAAGTATAACCATAAACAGATGAACGTAATAGAGAATGGGATATTCATCCCTGTTTTCTGGCGAAGCATGAGTAAGAAAATTGGCAAACCTCTTGTTGGCCCTTTCGTGACATTTAGCGCAAGTAGCAACTCTGTTTCCAGGCCCAACTTCCGACTTCGGATCGCTCACTCTGTGCGTATCGTGGGGGCTGTGGCAGTCTGAACACTTCGCAACCCTAGAGTAACCTAGGATGTTTGCCTTGCCGTGGATTGTATCCATATAAGTCGAGGCAACATCGCTGTGGCAAGTGCCGCACTGGTAGGCTATCTGCATCATGAAATCTGGCATGTCTGTACGTGTAATATTGTGCGCCGAGTGACAAGATGCACAGGTTGGTTTAGTTTCCTCGCCTTCGAAGGCATGTATGCCGATGGCGTATTTCTCTTCAATTCCCTTGTGGCATGCACCGCATGTCGATGGAATATTCTTTTTATTTGTTCGCGATATTGGGTCTTTACTCCTCCTAACATCGTGTGCTCCGTGGCAGTCCACGCAAACAGCGCTAACCACAAGTCCCTTTTCTGTTAAGCCTTTGCCATGTACGCTTTGAGAATAATCAGTAAAAACGTTTATCACCGACTTGCCTACAACGACCGCTGCTTTGCCGGTTTCCGTATGACACCTGCCACAAAGTTTTGGAACGTTATCGCGGAAGACAGGTGACTTGTCATCTGCCACAGGAATAATGTCGTGTTTTCCATGGCAGTCGGAACATGAAGCAGCGGGTCCTTTACCACCAACATCTAGAGTATGGACACTAGCTAGCCAATCCTGAACAGGCTGATAGTGGCAACTGCCACAGCTTACAGGTTTGATTTTTTCGGCGTGTGGTAACTTTTCCTGGTCTATTTCATTGTGGCAAACAGTGCAGGAAAAGGTTCCATGTATTGAATTTTTATAACCGTTACTGTCTACGAAAAGAGATAAGCTCACACCGTTTTTTTCGGTAGTAAGCCCCGGATTTTGGTGACACCCTAAACAGCGCTCCTCGGCATATGATGACGAACTAGATAGAATTAAAGAAGCAACAAAAAAGGCAAATAGGACAACCTGTTCGGAGATGTCCCGAGAAGGGGCAATTCGGATCTCTTCGCCCACATCCATAACCAACCCTTTTTACAAGTATCGGGGCAATATGCTTATTTTCAATTGAGGTCAATGCTTTTAAACAAGCATAGTATTTTTTTTGCCAGACTCCCCCCGTCTCTAGTCTAATTCTTTAGTCTGGAACGAAGGGAGAATGCGATTAAAAACGTACACAAGCAGACAGGGAATAGCAAAAATAATTATCGCAACCAGGATCCCCTCTTTTCCCAGGAATTCAGCAGAATAATCTCTGAATCCTCTTAAACTCTTCGAGAAAATCTGTCCGCCAATCACAACATTCCAACGCATGGCAAGAACCTGCATCATTAATAGAGAGCCAGCAACAAATGCCAATGTGTTTCGCAAGGGTGGAAGCAGATGCTTGTCCATCAATACCGCGATGCCAAGCAGAATCATCGGAATAAGCGCGCCGCCAATCATTTGAACCGAGATGAAAGAGAATGACAATTGATGAGTAAGAATCTGTGAAATAACTTCCCACTCTTCAGCTCGCTCATAGCCCAATGTAATAATTTCGAGCAACTCAAGGGTAACTGTTACGATCAAGAAGTACCAAAGTATGCGAGAGAGACCAGAGATACAACGCTGGTCTATCTGTTCACCACGCACCTTCATCGAAATCTGGTAGAAAATAATCAATGCTGCAATTCCAGATACTACTGCGGAGAATAAAAAGATAACCGGCATAAGCGGAGTCGACCACCAGGGATTGGCCTTAATCGCCCCGAATAGAAAACCGACATAGCCATGCAGGGTGCACGCAGCTGGGATACCAACCGCAGCGAGAATGGTCACTACCCTGCGATCCCTCTTGAGAGTTTGTGGACTGATATCGTAGACACCGAGCGCCAGGAATTTGTACATTGCACGACGAAAACCTGTTGAAGCTCGAGCGCATTCAATAATATCAGGACGAAACACCAGCCAGACCTCAAGCAAGAGTATTAAGAGATAGAATGCATACAAGAAACCGAATCCAGCCATCGCGGAGGAAAAATTGGGAGTAATCACAATATTGAAACTACGCTCCGGATGTCCCAAATGAAGCAGTAGCGGCAGGGTCGCCACCACTAGAAAAGCTAATGAGACTAGAAGTGAATAGCGTCCTATCGGTTTGAATTCCTCTTTTCCAAACACATGATACATCGAGGAGACAATGAATGCACCGGCAACCAGACCTGTTATGTATGGATACATAACGATCATTAATGTCCAGTGAACATGCAAATCGTTAGGAAATAAAAAGCCTATTGATTCAAACATAATTAGCGTACCTCTTCGTCCATGCCAATATAGTAACACTTCGGCTTAGTCAGTTTCTCGGGCTGTAGAACCTCTATTCGCTCCGTTGCAATGATTTTTCTCACCTCATCATCGTCGTGTTTAAGATCACCAAACTTTCGCGCGCCTACGGGACAGGCTTGCACACAAGCTGGCTTTAAACCTTTAACTATGCGGTGATAACACCATGTGCATTTGTCGGCGGTGTG